>ERZ808040.49-NODE-49-length-115791-cov-5.958190_pt1 | contig 115791 bp, 103 predicted proteins | sample MGYA00380191_ERZ808040 | MGnify/ENA primary metagenome ERZ808040 (study PRJEB31490, sample SAMN06133395) | mouse gut metagenome | isolation source: J6 | host: mice | place: China: Chengdu | collected 2015-05 ...
TAATTCTTATAAGGGATGTTAAAAAGGGAGCACCATACAGGATAAAAGCTGTAAGTCAAATCCGGATAAGCAATCGGCAAATCACTGTTGAACAGGGCCTGAAAAGCAATCGCAATAACATCATCAGAGCCATTGCCTAAAAATACATTTTTTATATCCACATTATAGTAATCTGCAAGTACCTGTTTGAGTGGTGTAGCATACGCATTGGGATAGAGTCTGAGTGATGATGCGTTAAATTTTTCAATTGCTTCAAATACCTTCGGTGACGGCGGATAAGGATTTTCGTTTGCATTTATTTTAACGATATCCTTTTCACTGCTCTGCTCACCTGGAACATAAGGGTCAATATCTCTTAAATTTTTTGTCCATAAATTTTCCATAGTCGTTACCTCTTCGGATATTTTAGCACATTAAAGTATTTTAATCAACTAAAACATCAGGAAATTGAAAGCACCATTAAATATTGTTATAAATAAAAATATATGATAAAATAGAAAGCAAAGGAGATACATTATGGAATTCACATCTTACATACTCATTGCACTGTGTGCAATTATCATTATTTTACTTATCGTTCTTTTAATAAAAAAGCCTAAGACGGACAACGCATCTGAACTGATTCATCAAAAGCTGGATATCAATGCAAAGAACAGCTACGAGCAGATGAAATATCTGTCAAAGCAAATGCAGTCCTTAACCGAAAAAAATTATGAACAGCAGATAAGGCTCATTGAAACACTGAACGAAAATGCAGAAAAGCAAACACGTCTTATGGGAGAGGCTATCAACTCTATGCAGAAAAGCAATGAGGAAAAGCTGGAGCTTATGCGAAAAACGGTTGACGAAAAGCTGACTGAAACACTGAATCAAAGGCTGAATGCATCCTTCAAAACCGTATCGGAACAGCTTTCAAATGTATACAAAAGTCTCGGCGAAATGAAGGAGCTTTCAAATGGTGTAACGGATAATGTTAAGGGGCTCAACCGTGTGCTTACAAATGTTAAGGCAAGAGGCACTTGGGCAGAGGTACAGCTTGGGAATATACTTGACCAGACCATTCCGAATATGTACGAAACCAATGTTCAGACAAATCCGAAATACAACGGAAGAGTTGAATTTGCAGTAAAAATACCGAACAGTGAAAACAGCACATTTACATACTTACCGATTGACTCCAAATTCCCTATGGAGGACTATGCAAGGCTATCCGCTGCCGCTGAAATCGGAGATACCGAAGCACTTGAAAAAGCGAAGAAAGCACTTGAGACACGAATCAAAGATGAAGCTAAGCTGATAAAACAATACATAAGCTCACCTGAAACCACGCCATTTGCTATTATGTATCTTGCAACAGAAGGACTTTATGCTGAAATTACGGCATCACGTACCGGTGTTGCAGAAAAGCTCCAGGCTGAAGGAATCATGATTGCAGGACCGTCAACCATTACTGCTCTTTTGAATTCACTGGCTATGGGCTTCAGAACAATAGCTATAAATGAAAAAGCAAACGAGGTATGGAAAATACTCGGTGCAGCTAAGACACAGTATGAAAAATTCGGTGACTTGCTTGCAAAGGCACGCAAAAAAATTGACGATGCCGGCAAAGCACTTGATGAGGCTGATCACCGTAACGATATTATACAAAAGAATCTAAGAAAGGTTGAAACCCTTAACTTATCCGACTCTGCGGATATTTTAGGAATTGAAGAATAATGGAAATAAAACAATATAACGGACTTTGCGACGATGCAATGTACATAAGAGAAACTGTATTTGTTAACGAACAGGGCTTTCGTGATGAATTTGATGAAACAGATAAAAAAGCTGTCCATCTTGTGGCATATGATAAGGACAAGCCAGTTGCTACCTGCCGTTTCTTCTGGAGCGATGAAAGAAACACATATCTTCTCGGCAGACTTGCAGTACTTAAGGAATACAGAAAAAATCATCTGGGCTCAGTAATCATGACTAAGGCTGAAGCACTTGTCAGAGAAAATAACGGAGTATCCGTCGAGCTTCACGCACAGGAACAGGCTATAAAATTTTACGAAAAGCAGGGATACTCTGTCTGCAGTGATATGGAATATGAAGAATACTGTCCTCACTACTGGATGAGAAAAAAATTATAGAATTATATATTACGACAAAAATCAACAAAAAAACCCAAATATTTATGATATTTTTAAAATAGTATAATATATTTTAATTTGGGTGATCATTATGAGAAAATGTTTAGCAATACTTTTAACTTTTACCACGATAATATCCTGTTGTATTATTTCCTGTTATGAATACAAAAAGAATACTGTTATCACCTATGAAGATGCTAAACAATTTGCTGATGATGTAAAAGAACTCAACTCAAAAAATTATGATATTTCAAACCGGCTCATTGTAAGTTCAGATAAAGATATAGACACAATGGGTGCAATTGACAAGGCTGTTTGTGCTGATCATACTTACATACTTCAATACAGCAGCAAAGAATCTATGCAAAAAGCATATGAATATTATGATTCACTCACATATATTGAAAATGTTGGACAGGATGAAAAGCTTATAACAACATGTGAAGATACCAATGATAACTTTGATTTTGAGGCACAATGCATAAGTACAGCGAGAACGAATATTGATGATGCTATAAAGCTGATTCACGAAGAAAACATTGAATTGCCTGAAATTACAATTGGTATAGTGGATTCAGGTGTTTCAATAACTCCAACAACGAAAAACCGATTTGACGGCGGACACACATATTCAAAAAGATTCAAAGAAGACGGTACAGAAGATATAAACGGTCATGGCACAAAGGTTGCAGGAACTATAATCCTTAACACACTTGACAATACCCGTATTCGTTCCTATCAGGCATTGGATGAAAATGGTGATGGATGCATATCAGATATATATTCACAAATGAACTTAGCAATATCAGAGGGGTGTAAAATAATAAATTGCAGTTTTATTGCACCCGGATATAAATATGAATTCCAAAAGCTGGCTGATTATGCAGAGGAAAAGGGAACCATTATCGTGTGTGCCTCCGGAAATGATAAAAAAGATTTATCAAATTATAACGGATATCCGGCAAAAATAGAAAATGTTATAACCGTCGGCTCCATAACTATTTCAAACTCAATTTCTTCATCTAAAGCCAATTATGGCGACGTCCTTGATATATATGCACCGGGATACGGATTAAAATGTTTCAATTATGATAGTAATAATAATTTAACCTTAGGACGATGGTCAGGAACATCTGCAGCAGCACCTGTAATAAGTGCAATATGTTCATTGATTCTTACAATAGAACCTAAAATCACCTATCAAGAAATCGAGGATTTATTTGCTCGAACAGGCAATGCTATTGATGATGATAACTGTACTGAATCCAATCGATTAAATGTAGATGCTTATGGTGCAGTTAAGTATCTTTTAGACGCTGAATTAGAGCAGTGTACAATTAACTATACAATAGGAAAAAATAAAGAAACCAATTATACAGAAGCAATACTTGATACTGATCAGAACTCAGAATTATGGTATTGCCGCATTTATGGTGATTATTTTGATAAAACATTGCCTGAGAATGAACTATATTCCAATTACCTATATGATAATTCACCTATATCAACATTCTCTTATTACAATATTTCTGTCTGTGCATTTGCACCGCATAAAACAAAAAGTGATTCAAAACTTATTATGCTGCCATTATACTACAATAAAAAGGATTATACGATTACCAAAGCAGCATCAGAAAACGAAAATAACATACTTAAACAATGCTGTATATTTGACCGGTCAACAATTGATATACCAAGTGTAATTGACGGTGTGGAAATACAGGAAATCGGTTCTATGTGCTTTGCTGGGAATCCGACAGCGGAAACCATTATTCTTCCTGAAAGTGTTAAGATAATCGGTGCGTATGCATTTGCCAATTGTCCTAATTTAAAAACAGTTATTGCTCCCGGCGTGACCGAATGCAAGCACGCAGCTTTCTATGCCAGTGACAAACTGGAAAATGTATCTATCCCCAATCTGTCAACTGCAAACACGGCTTTATTTAAAAACTGCAGTGCTCTCAGGAAGCTGCAATGCAAACCATTAACGCAGATTTGCAATCAGGCTTTTTACGGATGCACAAGCCTTGAATCATTGGAAGTTGATGATAATGATTTAAGCTTCTGTACCAACACCTTTAACGGCTGTGACAGTCTGACGCTGTCTGTTAAAGAAAACAGCTATATGCATCGGTTTGCTGCAGATAACAACATCCCCTTCACCTTAACAAACGGTCTGTCCGTAAATGAATGCGGTCATACCAATACAGAAATCATTAAAGATGTAAAAAAGGACTGTTATCATAACGGATATACAGCTTACTTATGCCGTGACTGTAATAGCGTCTATACGCTTTTTGATTACTGTACAGGACATGAATATAGGACTGAAACAATAAATCCTACCTGTACTGAGTATAAACAAATTAAGTACCAGTGCAAAAATTGTCCATACTCATACAATGAGAGAATAGGTAATTATTTAGTACCCCATGATACATATACAGTTGTTTATCTTGACGCAACTGTATCAAAAACAGGAAGAGCTTATACTTATTGTAAAAATTGCAACACGAAACTGCCTGATACGATTATTCCGTCATTGGCACCATATACGGTAAAGGGTACTGCAGTAATTGCTGAGGACAGAAATTTCACTTCAAAAAATAACTATCCGCTTTCAAATGTAAGTATAACAATCAACGGTGAGTTAGTAGCTGTCACTGATAAAAACGGCGAATTTAACATAAATCTTAACAGCGGAAACTACACGGCTTATCTTACGCACCCAAGCGGCTTTGACAAAGTCATTGAATTTACCGTAGATAATCGTTCGGTCACAATTGAAAAGCCTATACCATTAATAGCCTGTGACTGGCATAAAGACGGCATTATTAATGCAAAGGATTATGCAAAACTGAAAAACACCGACACGATTTATGGATATGATATGAATGGTGACTACCTGATAAATGATATAGAATATGAAATATTTGAAAACTGTATAACATATTAACATAAAAGCACGCAACATAAATTCAATCTGTGTTGCGTGCTTTTTATATATGATTCAGATATTCAATTCATTATATCTTTTCAAGTCTGGCAAAATTCGCCATCATTTTCTTAGTGCCTGCCTTATCAAAAGCAACCTCCATAAGCGTATCATTTCCCATAGGCTGGAGCGTAAGAATTGTGCCTGTTCCAAAGCTCTTATGTACTACGGTATCACCAACCTTGTAATCAGCTGTCGGCTTTGCGGCAGTATTGCCTGCCTGTCCGAACTTATGGGCATTCTGACTTGATGCGGTACGCTGCTGCGGAATCTTGCCTGCAGGTGCTTTATAGGTTCTGGTGGATACATCTTCAGTTACACCGAAAGGAATTTCACGGATAAAGCGAGACTGCATATTACGTGATGTTGTACCATAGAGCATACGCTGCTGCGCATTTACAAGATACAGCTTTTCCTTTGCACGTGTAATGCCGACATAAGCAAGACGGCGTTCCTCCTCAAGCTCTTCCTCACTGTACATAGACTGATTACCGGGAAAGATTCCCTCCTCCATACCGGGTATGAATACAACAGGAAATTCCAGTCCCTTAGCGGAATGAAGCGTCATCAGAACAACAGAATCCTCGTCCTCGTTGTAAGAATCAATATCCGTGATAAGAGCCACATCCTCAAGGAAATCAGAAAGGTCAGGCTCCTCTGTTTCCTCCTGATACTTAATGAACATGGATGAAAGTTCCTTGATATTGTTCACTCTGTCATCATATGTTTCAGGATCCTCGTTAAGATAATCCAGATATTTGGTTGTTTCAAGTATTTCCTGAAGGAGGTCGCTCAGCGGCATCTTTTCCTCATAGCATTTCTGAAAATGCTTTATCATCTGTGTAAAGCCAATCAGCTTTGACGCACTGCGTGATGTTTTCTGGAATTCGTCAGCTCTTTCGCAAACCTCAAATGCAGACAGACCTAAGCCTGTTGCAATCTCCATAACATTGGCAAACATCGTGTCACCAATCTGACGCTTCGGAACATTGATAATTCTCTGAAGTCGGACATTATCAGCAGGATTATTGATTACCGCAAAGTAAGAAATAATATCCTTGATTTCCTTTCTGTCAAAGAAACGGTGACCGCCGATAATTCTGTGCGATATACCGCTCTTTGTCAGCATAATTTCCAGATTACGCGACTGCGCATTCATACGGTAAAGTATCGCGTGGTCAGATAGCTTTCTTCCGTTTTTCACATTTTTGAGTATTTCGTCAATAATAAATGCCGACTCATCCGATTCGTTCATTGCAGTATTGAGCACAATTTTATCACCGCTGCCCATACGCGTGAACAGTGTTTTGCCCTTACGATTCTTATTATTTGCAATTACGGCATTTGCACCGTCAAGAATATTCTGTGTGGAACGGTAGTTTTCCTCAAGCCTGATCACAACTGCACCCTTATAATGCTGTTCAAAGGAAAGAATATTTTCAATCGTCGCACCGCGAAAACGGTATATACTCTGATCATCATCACCTACAACACAGATATTCTTATACTTATCTGCAAGAAGTGATGTAAGCACATACTGTGCGTGGTTTGTATCCTGATACTCATCAACCATAACATATTTGAACTGTGACTGATAAAGCTCGCGGACATCCTCATTTTCCTGCAATAATTTAACGGTGTTGAATATAATATCGTCAAAATCCATTGCATCTGATTTTTTCAGCTCTGCCTGATACATTTCATAGCACTGTGCAATCTTGCCTTTTCGGAAATCATTTGACGACGTCGCCTTATATTCCTCAGGGTCAATAAGACTGTCCTTAGCTCTGCTGATTTCATTAAGAATGGACTTATGATTCAGGAATTTATCCTCAATACCAAGATGCTTCTGGCACTGCTTCATTACACGGCGCGAATCATCCGTATCATAAATTGTGAAATGGTTTGTATATCCGAGTCTGTCACCAAAGCGGCGAAGAATACGTGAGCAGCAGCTATGAAAGGTATATGCCCATATGCTTTCTGCCTCTTCACCGATTGCTTTTACAAGTCTTTCCCTGAGCTCGCCTGCAGCCTTGTTGGTAAATGTAATCGCAAGCACCTGCCATGACTGTGCAAGACCGCTTTCAATTATATGCTGAACTCTGTTTACAAGAACAGTTGTTTTTCCTGAGCCTGCTCCTGCAAGGATAAGGAGAGGTCCGTCCGTTGTATTCACAGCCTTCTGCTGCATTTCATTAAGTGGCATTTGATAATCCTCCGATTAAATTAGGGTGACAAACTGCCACCCCAATTTTCCAATAATATAAACTTAAATTATTTTAAAAGTGTAAGGAGTACACCGGCAGCAACGGCTGAACCGATTACACCGGAAACGTTTGGACCCATAGCGTGCATAAGAAGGAAGTTTGACGGATTTTCCTCCTGACCGACCTTCTGTGATACACGTGCTGCCATAGGAACAGCAGATACACCGGCTGAACCAATAAGCGGATTAATCTTACCCTTCGTGAAGATATACATAAGCTTACCAAAAAGCACACCGCTGGCAGTTCCGAGAGCAAATGCGACTAAACCAAGAAGAACAATACCGAGTGTCTTCAGGTTAAGGAAGCTTTCAGCCGATGTGGTTGCACCTACAGATATACCAAGCATAATGGTGATGATATTCATAAGCTCATTCTGAGCAGCCTTAGCAATACGCTCTGTACGTCCGCTTTCCTTAAGAAGGTTACCAAGCATAAGCATACCGACAAGGGATGCGGCATCCGGAAGAAGAAGGGATACAACAACGGTTACCATTATAGGGAACAAAATCTTTTCAAGCTTGGATACCGGACGAAGATTACCCATTACAACGGAACGCTCTTTCTTAGTTGTAAGTGCCCTCATGATAGGCGGCTGAATAAACGGAACAAGTGCCATATACGAATATGCGGCAACCGCGATTGTACCAAGCATAGCCGGTGCCAGCTGCGACGTTACGAATATCGCCGTAGGTCCGTCTGCACCTCCGATGATAGCAATTGAACCTGCTTCATTGGGAGCAAAGCCCAATAAAATAGCACCAATATAGGTGAAGAAAATACCAAACTGTGCAGCCGCACCGAGAATAAAGCTCTTCGGATTGGCAATAAGCGGTGTGAAATCGGTCATCGCACCGATACCCAAGAAGATAAGCGGCGGATAAATACCTGCTTTAACACCGAAATACAGGAAATCCATAAGGCCCGGTGTACAGCCTGCAAATTCACCTCTGCTTGCCAGCAGATCTCTGAAGCCCTCTAAGTCGTGATATTGAACTGCCAGATTAGCGCCGGGTATATTGGCAAGGAGCATACCGAATGCAATCGGAATCATAAGCAAAGGCTCAAAACCTTTTTTAATACCCAGCCAAAGGAATATAAATGAAATTAAAATCATTGCTAAATTTTTCACACCGTCCGGAGTAAAAAAGTATGCATAACCTGAATTTGAGAAGATACTAACTATTACTTCCCAAACACCCTGAAGTATTTCCATAATTCAATATCCCTCCTTTAAAACGGTCTTGTATTATCAGCAGTTGCTGCTGCTGACCACGGATTACGTCCGCTGATTTTTTTCTTTTTGATTGAACGCACAACAGCGCCTGAGCCCTCAGTTGCTGACACTGCTGCGGCAATTGCCGCAACGACCTCACCGCTGATACCCTGCTCAACAATCGGAGCAGGAACAGGTGCAGATATTGTAATCGGAGCAGAAACCTCTGCTGCAGGACTGCTTTCCTCAACAATCTCTCCTTTTTTCGCAGCTTTCTTAGCGGCTCTTCTGGCTTTTCTTGCAGCCTTTCTTGCCGCTGCTCTTTCTTCAGCAGCTCTTGATTTACGCTCAATAATCGGAACAAGCTTTCCGAAAACATTAAATATTAAAATAAGAAGTAATAGTACACCGACAACAATGCTGATACCTGCAATTACTACTGTTGAAGTAAACACAGCACTGGTATCTGCCGTTAACATTAAAATAGGACTCACCACAAACTCCCCCATTATAATTTTATCATTGCTATTATAAATCATAATCCTTTTTATTTCAACGAATTTTGTTATTTTTTTAAATTCTGTCAAATTGTATAAAATTGCTTGATTTATTTTCAAAATAGTATATAATATTATTAACACAAAGGAGGCAGTTATATGACAGAGAAAACATTGATTATTGCAATACTTGTTGCACTTATTCTTCTTTGGTTTGCTGAAACCTTGAAAATGACAAAGACAAGTAAAATACTCGGCGGAGTTATTGATTTAGGTTTTGCAATTCTTCGATAGCTTATTATTTTAATGCATAATATTTAAGAGCAGTCACAGGGACTGCTCTTTTTTTATGATTAATACTTATACAGTGATTTTAACAGTGCAATTTCTTTTGCATAGCCGTCGAGCTCATTGGGTGTTTCGAGATAAAACGGTAAATCCTTAAGTGCCGGATGATTGATAATTCGTTCAAAGGCAGCTGTACCTATATAGCCCTCACCGATTTTTTCATGTCTGTCCTTATGTGCACCAAGCGGATTTTTTGAATCGTTGAGATGAATTGCTTTTAACCTTTCAAGACCGATTGTTCTGTCAAATTCATCCAGAACACGGTCAAGCTCATTCACAATATCATAACCACCGTCGCTGACGTGGCAGGTATCAAGGCAGACACCCAGTTTATCGCTGAGCTCCACCCTGTCAATAATCGCCTTAAGCTCCTGAAAGGTTTTACCGATTTCGGAGCCCTTTCCGGCCATTGTTTCAAGGAGCACTGTCGTTGTCATATTTTCAAAAAGAACAGAATTAAGCACTTCGGAAATGAGCTCAATTCCTGTATCTTCACCCTGACCAACATGTGAGCCCGGATGAAAATTATAAAGCTGATTCGGTGTATATTCCATCCGTTTTAAATCATCAGCAAAGGTGCTGCGTGCAAATTCCCTTGTCTCCGGCTTGGCACTGCAGCAATTGAGCGTATATGGTGCATGAGCAAGAATTACAGGAAAATCCTTTTCCTTCATCAGCTGTAAAAAGGTTTCAACATCCTTTTTATCAATAGCCTTTGCACTGCCGCCGCGCGGATTACGTGTGAAAAACTGAAACGTATTTGCACCGATTTCAACAGCCTGCTTCAGCATTGCCGTATAGCCCTTTGATGCACTCAGATGTGCGCCGATAGTAAGCATAGTTAAATTACCTCATTACTTTATTAAAAGTTCCTTTTCTATATCCTCGTCTGCTTTGCCTGACATGATATATTCAAGCAAATCCGCCACACATCCTTTATTGCAATGGCAAGCCTCAAATTTACATATCTTATGAATAGAGGACGGTGCCTGACCTGCACAGGCAGGCAGTCCAACTGTTTTCAGCATATCCCAATCATTATAATAATCGCCGATTGCAGCCACATGACTTTTTTCAATACCGAGCATATTGGCAAGCTTCATAATTCCCACACCCTTATGTGTATCCTTCTGAAGCATTTCAAGACTCCATATGGATGATGCCATAAAATTAGCATCCGGATTCGGCAATTTATCAATAACCTCTCTGAGGTGATTAATAACAATAGGATTGGACCAGAATATAACCTTCATCCAGCCTTCAGTGGGCACATCATCAATTGACCTGACATGCTCGTGATGAGCCTTGTCAAAATACATCGTACCTTGTGAAAGAAGGCCGTCTTTCACAATATAAACATAATCATCAAAGTAAATTCCTATATCAACACTTTTAAAAATATCGTCAAATTCCTCAGCAATATAGCGTACAAACTGCTGACCCTTTTCGCCGATCGTATTTCGCCAAAGCATTTCTCTTTTATTATAATCATATATGCCTGCACCATTCAAAACAACAGCAGGCTGATTTGGTGTAATGCGATTATAGTTTCTCTCCAGACTTGACTGAAGTCTGCCTGAAGCAAGGGTAAAATTACCTCCAAGCTGGGTGAATTTCTTAATTGCATTGTAATTTCTTTTCGGCAGCTTTCTGAATTTATTATTAAGAGTACCGTCTATATCGGATACAACAAGCCAGTTTTCAAAAGTTTTTTCCATAGAATTCACCTCTGTTTCATTTTTTATGATCAAGTTTTAGTTTTATAAGAAATTTTTTAAAATATTCAGGCAGCTCCGACCTGAACTCCATATACGCTCCTGTACGTGGATGCACAAAGCCGATTTCACCGGCATGAAGGCATTGTCCGTCCAATGCTTTAATAACCTTCTTGGGTCCATACACTGCATCACCTGCCAGCGGATGTCCTATATAAGACATATGAACTCTGATCTGATGCGTTCGTCCTGTTTCAAGAATACAGCGTATATGCGTAAAATCACCGAATCTGTCAAGCACCTCATAATGCGTAACAGCATCCTTAGAATTTTTATCTGTCACCGCCATCTTTTTTCTTTCCTTCGGATGACGTCCGATAGGCTGATGAACTGTACCGCTGTCCTCTTTCAGATTACCATAGCAAACTGCCTGATAAGCACGGTGAAAGGAATGCTCCTTTATCTGCTGTGCAAGGCTGATATGAGCCATATCATTTTTTGCAACAATCAGAAGTCCTGATGTATCCTTATCAATTCTATGAACTATACCGGGACGAATAACACCATTTATTCCGCTGAGACTGTCCTTGCAGTGATAAAGCAGTGCATTTACAAGCGTACCGCTGTAATTACCTGCTGCAGGATGCACCACCATACCCTTCGGCTTGTTCACTACCAATAAATCATGATCCTCATAAACAATATCAAGGGGGATATTTTCCGCCTTTGTTTCAAGAGGAACAGCATCCGGAATCAAAACAGATATTTCATCATTTGCCCTGCACTTATAATTTTTTGACACGGTGCAGGAATTCACCTTTACATTGCCGTCAGTAATCAGCTTTGAAAGACTGCTTCTTGTAAAGCCGTCCATGTTGTCGCTGAGGAATTTGTCAATTCTTATTCCTGCACTGTCCGCACCCACTGACAAAAGAATCGTATCACTCATCTTTGCTCTCCTTTTTATTTTCCTTTTTAAACATATCGGAAAGAAGGTAAGCGATAAGACTGATTGTACCTAAGGTTACGGCGCAGTCTGCTATATTAAACACAGCAAAATCAACAAAGGTCGGATTTATAAAATCAATAACATAGCCAAGATAAACCCTGTCGATAATATTGCCGATTGCACCGGATGCAAGCACACCGAGAGTCCAGTAAAGCCATAAATTATTCTGTGCTTTTTTGAACATATAGAAAAGAATTCCGATTGCCACAGCAGCCGTCAGAATAATAAAAATCCATCTGCCTCCGCTGAACAGAGAAAAGGCAACGCCTGTATTTTCAGCGTATCTAAATTCAATAAAGCCTTTAATAAAATCCTTTGCCTTATCAGGATAAAGATATGATTTTGCAATATATTTTGTTATCTGATCAAATGCTACTATCATTATCATCATAACCACTGACCAGATATTTTTATTTTTTAATTTCACAAAATCACCCTTTATTAAGCAAGTGAGATACATCCGAATAAGTTTTTTATGAACGGATTTCCCGCTATGCTGTGTTAAAATACTCGTTAATCCGAAAGGATTAACTGCGTTTTGTGCCTTGCCTAACGAAAAATCCGTTTCATAAAAAATCTTCGACCTAAAACGGTCTTGATTTTGAGCAGATTTTTGCTTTGAGAAAGCAGTTAGGCTGGCGCCTTACAATGACGAAAAGTGAAAATATGCCGAAATCAAGCCGCTTTAGGCTTGTTCGGATTTATCTCACTTGCTTAAACAGGCACACTGCTTTTCAGCCGTGTGCCTTATATATTTATATTAATCTAACTGATTCATTACCTCTGCACAATGCGCACAAAGTGTAGGATGCTCAGCACTTTCTCCTACGGTATCGGAATATTTCCAGCAGCGTTCACATTTTTCACCGTCTGCCTTTGATACGGAGACAGAAAGTCCCTCAACATCGCCCTTGAATTCTCCCTCTCCGTTTGAAATGGTAACGGCAGATGTAATAAAGATTTCAGGAAGCTCTGCCTCAACAGACTTTAAGAAATCATAAAGCTCGCCATCTGCATAAAGAGATATTTTAGCTTCAAGAGGCTTACCTATAATTTTCTCATTTCTTGCAAGCTCAAGTGCCTTCTGAACATCAACTCTTACAGCGTGAATCTTATCCCACTTCGCAATAAATACTTCATCAGCTGCAATAAAATCAGCCTGAGGAATTTCATTGAAGAGCGGAGATTCAGGATTTCTTGATGAATCGTGCGGCATAGCAAGCCAGATTTCATCAGCAGTAAATGCAAGAATCGGTGTAAGTAAAAGTGTTAATGCGTCAAGAACTTTATAGAGAACTGTCTGTGCAGCACGTCTTGTGTTGCTGTTTGGAGCAGATGTATAAAGTCTGTCCTTGAGAACATCAAAATAGAAGTTACTCATATCCACAACGCAGAAATTATGAATTGCATGTGAAACAGTGTGGTAATCATAAACCTCATAGCTGTCACGTGCAGTTTTGATAATTTCGTCAAGCTTCATAAGTGCATACTTATCAAGCTCTTCAAGGTTATCATTATCAACCATATCCTTATTAGGATCAAAGTCGTAAAGGTTGCCGAGACAATATCTTGCCGTATTTCTGAGCTTTCTGTAGTTATCGGAAATCTGCTTGAGGATTTCCTTGCTGATACGGATATCAGCGTGATAATCAGCACTTGCAACCCACAGTCGGAGAATATCGGCACCGTACTGACCAACAATTTCCTGAGGGTCAATACCGTTTCCGAGTGACTTTGACATCTTTTTGCCTTCACCGTCAACCGTCCAGCCGTGCGTGATAATCTGCTTGAACGGTGTACCGTTGCCGCCTGCAACGGATGTAAGAAGTGAGGACTGGAACCAGCCTCTATACTGGTCGGCACCCTCCATATAAACATCTGCAGGACGCTTTAAATAAGGTCTTTTTTCACATACAGCCTGATGAGAAGAGCCTGAATCAAACCATACGTCCATGATATCCTTTTCCTTATCAAAGCCCTTGTCACTTCCGCAATGAGGACACTTAAAGCCTTCAGGAAGGAAATACTCGGCATCGTGTGCATACCACGCATTTGAGCCTTCCTCGCCGAAAATCTTTGAAATTTTCATCATAACATCATTGTCGATGATTTCCTTGCCGCAGTCCTGACAATATACAACAGGGATAGGAACGCCCCATTTTCTCTGACGAGAGATACACCAGTCGGCTCTTTCCTGAACCATTGACTGCAGTCTGTCCTTACCCCATTCAGGGAACCATTTTACTTCCTCAGCAGCCTTTACTGCCTCGTCCTTGAAATCATCTACTGAACAGAACCACTGGCTTGTGGCACGGAAGATAACAGGCTTGTGACAACGCCAGCAGTGAGGGTACTGGTGTTCAATCTTCTTAAGTGCAAAGAGTGCACCAATCTCGTCAAGATGCATTGCAATCGGCTTGTTTGCCGCTTCTGTTGAAAGGCCTGCAAACTGACCTGCCTCCTCTGTGAGCTTACCCTTAGCATCAACAGGAACGATAATCGGAATTTCAGGATATTTTTTACAAACGATAAAGTCATCAACACCATGACCCGGAGCAGTATGAACACAGCCTGTACCGCTTTCAAGTGTAACGTGATCACCTACAATAACAAGTGATGTGCGGTCAATGAACGGATGCTGCGTCTTCATATATTCAAGCTCTGAGCCTCTGATAATACCTACTGTCTCATAATCTGAAACGCCCTTTGCCTCCATAGCGGCAGGAGCAAGGTCAGTAGCCATTACATAGTATTCATCGCCTGCTTTGATAAGTGAATATTCATAGTTAGGACCAACACAGATTGCAACGTTTGCAGGAAGAGTCCAGGTCGTTGTTGTCCAGATAACAAAATAGGTTTTGGAAAGGTCAGCGCCCATTGCAGTGAGCTTGCCCATATCATCTGTTACGTTGAACTTAACATAGATTGAATGGCAAGGATCCTCAGCATATTCAATCTCTGCCTCAGCAAGAGCGGTATTACAATCAGGGCACCAGTAAACAGGCTTTAAGCCCTTGTAGATATAACCCTTTGAAGCCATTGTGGCAAATACCTTAATCTGCTCCTCTTCAAATTCCTTCTGAAGGGTGATATAAGGCTTATCCCACTCGGCAATGATGCCAAGTCTTTTAAAGGATTCACGCTGCAAATTTACATAATTCATAGCGGTATCGCGGCAGATTTCTCTGAGCTCAAGGTCAGTAATATTGCTGTCCGCAGTAATACCTGCCTTTTTTCTTGCAGCAAGCTCAGTCGGTAAACCGTGCGTATCCCAGCCGGGTACAAAAGGTGACTGGAAGCCTGTCATATTCTTATATCTTACGATAAAATCCTTAATCGTTTTATTCAGTGCGTGACCGATATGGATATCGCCGTTTGCATACGGAGGACCGTCGTGAAGAACAAATAAAGGCTTGCCCTCATTATTCTTCATAAGCTGTCTGTACTGATCATTTTTCTCCCAGCGTGCAAGGAATTCAGGCTCCCTTGCCGGAAGACCTGCTCGCATAGGGAATTCGGTTTTAGGTAAATTAAGTGTCTGATTATAATCCATTATATATGCTCCTTAATAAGTTGCGGTAATCAACTTAGTTTATTTTTTCTTTTTGAAGAACCCTTTGAATCTTGAGCCTTCATCCCCTTCTTCATCGTCATCAGGCGGAATTAATGAGATTGTCTCATTTGTTCTCTCATTTTCCTTTTTAACATTGAAATAATTTTCAAAAGGCATTGCGCTTTCAAATTCAGGCTCATCCTCAATTACAGGAATTGTTTTTGCACCTTCTTCAATCGGTGTGATTTCATCCGCCGTAAAAGCATCAATTGCGTTTGAAACCTCTTCCTCTGAAACAGGCTCATCCTCAGCCTCACGAAGCGGTGCATATGTATCTGATGATTCAAGCTCATCAATAATTTCGTCTACCTCATCCATTTCGCTTAAAACAGACTGCTCTTCAGCATCGTCGGAAATCTCTTCAATCTCCTCAGCCTCAGAAACTTCTTCCTCTTCGCCGTTCTCTTCAATTTCGTCCTCGTCAGCAGTCTCAACAGTCTCTTCTGCTGCTGCATCCTGCTCAGGCTCTTCTGCGGTTTCAGGCTCAGCTTCATCACCCACAACCTCAGCAATATTTTCCATTAAAGTGTTCAGCTCTTTTTCAAGCTCCTCAATGCTTTCGCTGTCCTTTTCAAAGGTATCAGGCTCACTCACCATATCCTTCAGCTTATCAAGCTGAGCCTCATAGAGACCGACAAGTGTTGCCCTGAAATCCTTTGACTCATCTCTGAGCTTTGACACGATTTCGGAATGGTAATCCTTTTCAGCCTTTGCCTTATTTACAATTTCGCCTGCAAGCTTTCTTGCCTGTGAAAGCGCATTGCCTGCAACAACTCTTGCACTGTCAATTGCTTCATTTGCTTTCTTCTGTGCTTCGGAGACAATCTCGTCTGCTGCCTGCGCCTTTTCCTTTGTAAGACCTGCAACATACTCTCTTGCCTCTCCGATAATTTTATCTGCCTTCTCCTTAGCGTCAACAACTGTCTGCTGTGCAGATGCAGCTGAATCGGCAAGTGATTTGTCAGCCTTTTCCTTAGCCTCACGAGTTACCTGTGAAGCCATTTTCTGTGCAGTAATAAGAGCTGTTTTGATTGAATCCTCATCTGCACGATATTCCTCAATGCGGTTTGCAAGCACCTCCATCTTACGATAAAGCTCCTTGTTTTCATCAAAGATTGCCTCATAGGATTCTATGATGTCAAGAAGAAGTTCATTAACCTCATCTCTGTCATAGCCGCCGCTTTCAACGGTTGATATCTTTTTTTCACGAATCTGGCTTGGTGTAATCATAACATATTCTCCTTCACATTGTTACATAAACATACCATTATTTTCAAGCTCGTCTATCAAATCACCCATAACATCAACATTATAAGGAGTTATGATATATGTGCTGTTGGCAACTCTCTTTATCTGACCGTTGCTTGCATACGCCACACCGCTTAAGAAATCAAGCAGTCTGCGTGCTATATCACGGTTTGTGCTTTCAAGATTCAGAACGACTGTACGCTTTGCATTCAGGTTATCTGCAATAGAAGCAGCCTCCTCAAAACGCTCAGGCTTTACAAGCACAACCTGAAGCTGCGTTGTTGTGTGGATATTAACCACCTTATCACTTTCGTGGCGGCGCATACGCGGTCTCTCTGTATAACGCTCCTCGCGTTCAGGCTTTTCACGGTTTCTTTCACGTCGGCTCGCTCTTTCAGGAGGATCAATTCCTATACTGCTGCCGCCTTCATTACTATCATAGAAATCATCAAAATCGTCACCATCACTGTCTGACACGATTTCTTTAATCTTATCAAAAAATCCCATATTCCTCTCCTTATCTATAAGCTTTAAAAGTATTTTCTTGCACCGAAGATGGCGGAGCCAACTCTGACTATATTTGAACCGTTGGCAATGGCAGATTCAAAATCTCCGCTCATTCCCATTGATAAAATATTCATATTTATATTATCTAATTTTTTACTCTTAATGTCAATGAAAGATTGATACATTGTGCTGAAATATTCACTGACCTCTTTTTCAGTATCGCAAATCGGAGGAATCGTCATAAGACCGTTAATCTGAATATGATCCATCGCAGCGATTTCAAGAAGAAGCTCCTCGAGCTGCTCAATATAAATACCGCTCTTTGAGTCCTCCCTGCCCACATTCACCTCAACAAGGATGTTTGTTGTAACGCCCTGATTGGCGGACACCCGGCTGATTTCCTTTGCGAGCTTAACGGAATCGACGGATTCAATCATATCAACCTCGCCCACAATCTGCTTAACCTTATTGGTCTGCAGATGTCCTATAAGGTGCTTTTCAACTCCGTCAAGATGAAGCTCGTCCTTTTTGCCGAGATATTCCTGAACTCTGTTTTCACCGATTAAATCAGCACCCAGATCAAGTGCCCTGTTAATATAAACACTTTCGACTGTCTTGGTAACTGCCATAAGCCTTACATCCTCAGGATTTCTGCCTGCCTTTACGGCCGCCTCCTCAATTCTCGACTTAATGGCTTTGTAATTGTCCTCAACAGCTCTGAGCCTGTTCTCATCAACTGTAAATTTTTCCATCGTGCAAATCCGTTCCTTTCGTTATAATCTGGTCATAAAAACGAATAGAATTGCTGTTTTCAGGATCATTCTCAAAAATAGCATAATCCTTCGTTGAATAAACGATATTACCCTGCCTTTTGGCAACCTGATTTGAAATGAGTGCATATACACACTTATTTCCCTCGTCATCAATATGTATTGCAGAGGCAGGAACCTTAAAGCCTGTATATTCATTATATCTTATTTCAATATTTTCAAGACGCATGGAGGTTATCTGACTGTTCATCTCCGAGCAGCGTAAAATCAGAACCGTTTCCGTTACGCCGAGATCGGTATCCGCACCGCTGACCACCTGACAGTCCAGCACCTCATCACTTGATTTAATCGCAACACTCAGCGTATCGCCGTTCTTTATTCCTTTTACCGCATCCGCAGGAACAATACAACAGAAGTACCATTCATAGCTTGTAATCAGCTTACCGAAGCTGCTCTGTGTACTCTGTGCCTGCGACACCTTGTCGATATATCCCTGCAGTGTTTTGGCATCCAGACTGCTGATTTTTTTGTAATCCGCTATATTCTCAAAGCCGTCGGTATAGGAAGAAAAAATTCCGGATTCGTCTGCTTTTACATAACCGACCGGCTTGCAGCCTTCCGTATTAATGGAATTGATCTGTGACTGCAAATCAGCCTTTATCTGTGAAAAGTCAACGTTTTTACCGATAATCATCTGACGTCTTGTCAGCTTATCGTTAAGCTCATCCGAACAATCGGAAATACTGCCGAAGGAATTGCTGTTCACCGCACGGATATAGTCATTCACGTCACTTAAGATATCCTTATCAATGCTTGCCACATCGGTTGCCATACCTGCCGCCTTGCTTTCAAGCTCAATATAATAATCGAGCTGGCTGTGAAGCTCCTCAGACGCTGAATACTGCTTTGCATTTTCCTCTGAGGAAAAGACCATTGCAACATTTCCGCCGACCTTAACCTTTTCACCGTTTTCAACACCGGCAACCGTTATGCCGCCTGAACCGCCGTTAATGGTATGCTCGTCCCTTACAACAAGTGCTTTGGCATCCACTGTTTCATATACAGTAGATGTAACGGCCGTAATCGTTTCCACATCAACGTGGGTAGCACTGTAGCATTCATAAAAAATGTAGCCTGCAATGATAAGAAGAACGATAACAACCGCAGCAATATCACCGCGTATTTTATTAGGATTTTTATTCACTTTTTCCTTTTCGGATGTTCTCATTTATAAAATCCTCACAATAATCAATTGCCGTTTCTATCATTTTATCAAATCCCATAACATCAGGATTTAACACAACCGCGTCCCTGCGTCTTTTAAACCAAGTTATCTGACGCTTTGCATAATTTCTTGTCTTTTGTTTCAGATGCTCAAGGGCAGCATCAAGTGAACACGCACCATTGAAATACGGTACAAGCTCCTTATGCCCTATCGCCTGTGCTGAGGTGCCTGTGCTTTTCTGCAGATTTTCTTCTGCCTCCTGCACCAAGCCCTGCTCAGCCATCAAATCAACTCTTTTATTGATTCTGCTGTAAAGCACCTGCCTGTCCTGATAGCTCAGAACAAAATACAGCACATCATAAGGCGTCTGCACTTTGCGTGAGTTCAGATTCTGCTGTGTTTTGCTTGTACCTGCGTAATACAGCTCCAGTGCTCTGACAACTCTTTTTTTATTATTCTTATGTATATCCCCTGCCGATTCAGGATCAAGTCTTACAAGCTCTTCGTAAAGCTCGTCAGCATCCTTCTGCATAAGCTCCTCTCGAAGCTTATAGTCCGTTTCACTGTCCTCAAAAATGATATTGTCAACAAGACTGTCAATAAACAAGCCTGTTCCGCCGACGATAACAGGGATTTTGCCCCTTTCGGTTATCTCATCAATCTTTTTTCTTGCCAAATCACACCACATTGCAACGGAAAATTCCTTATCATTTTCCAGGAACTCTACCATATGGTGCACCGCCTGTGCTTTTTCCTCTGCTGTGGGACAGGCAGTGGCAATGGGCATATTTTTGTAAACCTGCATGGAATCGGCTGAAATAATTTCACCGTTTACTGCTTTTGCAATTTCAATACCCAGACCTGTTTTACCTGACGCAGTAGGACCTGCAACAACAATGATTTTCTTCTTCATAACATCATTACACTCTTCCGAACTGCTTTTCAATATCATACTTTGATACCTTGATAAACACAGGTCTTCCGTGAGGGCAAAAGCGTATCTCAGGCATGGAAAGAAGCTTTTTCACAAACAGCTCCTGCTCCTGCGGTGTTGTTTTATCCCCTGCCTTCACTGCACCGCGACAGGAGGCTGAATGATAAATCCAGTCGATTTTATCCGGCAGAATATCCGTTTTATGCTCAAGCAATTTCTGTGCAATTTCCGTGATAAGGTCCTTGACATCACTGTCACCCACAAGGGATGGAACTGCACGTACGACTACCGTGCTTTCACCAAAGGGCTCTGTTTCAAATCCGCATTGATTTAAAAGCTCGGCATTTTCGGTAACAGTATCAAACTCATCCTTTGAAAGATTTACCGCAACAGGTGCTAAAAGCATCTGCACCTCAACTGTACTCTGTGCCTTAAACCTTTCATAATTCATACGCTCGTGCGCCGCGTGTTTATCTATAAAGTAAAGCTCCTTGTCTATCTCAACAATCAGATATGTTTTAAAGGCTTCACCGACTAATCTGAAAGAAATATTCTCACCGTCGTCAACAATGATGGGTTTATCATTCTGCTCGATTTCCTCTTCCTGCTGCTTAATGGGAACAGAGAACTCCTCAGGCTCAACTGCATGAATAACAGGAATCTTTGCTACCTCTTCTTCTGTCTTGACTGAAAAATCTCTTGTCGGTGCACTTACTCTCCAGAAATCCTGTTTGGGCTCAACTCTAAAGGTCTGCTGAACAGGCTTATCCTCTTTTTTCTTAAAGAAATCAATTTTTGAGGAATAGCTTTTTTCAGGAATATCATAAACCTTTTCAATCGTTGGTGTAAACGCTGCCTCTTTTACCGTGCGGTCTGCCTCGACAGCGGACTTAACACCATAATATATTAAATCGAATATTGGCTTTTCGTTGGCAAAACGGACTTCAATTTTAGCAGGGTGAACATTGACATCCACAAGTGACGGATTCAGCTCAATATTCAGCACACACATAGGAAATCTGCCGACCATAATTGAATTTTTATACGCCTGCTCAAGGGCCGCCATTGCGGTCTGCGACTTAATAAGTCTTCCGTTTATAAAGAAAAACTGCATTGCTCTGCTTTTTCTTGAGGATGTGGGCTTTGACACAAAGCCTGTTATCCTCATATTTTCATAGCTGTAATCCACAGGAATAAGCGCATCACTGACATCTCTTCCGAACACGGAATAAATGGTGGAAATCAGTTCACCGTTACCTGAGGTAATGAGCACCTGCTTGCCGTCACGAATAAATCTGAAGGAAATATCAGGGTGAGATATTGCCATTCTGTCCACTATACCTGCAACGGAATTACCCTCTGTAACATCCTTTTTCAGAAATTTCATTCTTGCAGGTGTATTGAAAAATATGTCACGTACAACGATTGTTGTGCCCTTAGGGCATCCTGCATTATCAAAGGAAATCTCCTCGCCGCCTGCGATTTCATATCTTGTGCCGAAATCCTCACTTTCAGCCTTTGTAAGAAGTTCAACCTTAGCCACAGCGGATATGGATGCCATAGCCTCACCCCTGAAACCAAGAGTTGAGATTGAATTCAAATCGTCCTTCTGTGAAATCTTGCTTGTGGCATGAGAAACAAAAACCTTTTTGATATCATCCTTTTCTATACCGCAGCCGTCATCTGTGATGCGGATATATGTGGAACCGCCGTTTTTGATTTCAACGGTAATATTTTTTGCACCTGCATCGACAGAATTTTCTATCATTTCCTTGACAATGGATGAAGGACGCTCCACCACCTCACCTGCTGCTATGAGCTGATATATTTCCTTTGGCAAAACATTGATTTTAGGCATCGGAGCACCTCCCTTTCAATCGTAAATTCAATATATGTTATGAAAGCTCCTGCGCTTTCTTTTTTAAATCATAAAGTGTCTGCATGGCTTCAATCGGTGTCAGGGTATTGACATCCACTGTTTTTAATATTTCAAGTATTTCCTGCTTACCGTTTGCAGTGAAATTATACTGGATATCATTTTCCTCTTCCTCAATAATGCTGTCCTCAGCCTTGAATTCAATCTGAACAGCATTTGCCTCCAGCTCCTTGAGAATAACCTTAGCACGCTTAACCACACTGTCCGGCACACCGGCAAGCTTTGCTACCTCAATACCAAAGCTCTGGTCCGCACCGCCGATAACAATACGCCGTAAAAAGGTGATATCGTCACCGCGTTTCTTGACTGCGATGGAATAATTCTTGACGCCGTCAATCATACCCTCCATTGCAGTAAGCTCGTGATAGTGTGTTGCAAAAAGTGATTTTGCACCAAGACTTTTTTTCTTGCAGACAAATTCAAGCACTGCTCTTGCAATACTCATACCGTCAAAGGTTGATGTACCTCTGCCGATTTCATCCAGAATAATAAGTGATGATGAAGTGGCATTTTTAAGAATTGCTGCAACCTCATTCATCTCAACCATAAAGGTTGACTGACCTGTGGCAAGGTCGTCACTTGCGCCAACTCGTGTAAAGATTGCATCAACAATACCAATCTTAGCACTCTTTGCAGGAACAAAGGAGCCTACCTGCGCAAGCAGTGTAATCAGTGCAATCTGACGCATATATGTGGATTTACCTGCCATATTTGGACCTGTGATGATTGCACATCTGTTATCCTCTTTATCAAGGATTGTATCGTTAGGAACAAACGGTGCATCTTCAAGCAGTGCCTCAACAACAGGATGCCTGCCGTCCTTTATATCGATTACACCGTCATTTGAAATAATCGGACAAACGTAATTATTATTAACAGCAACCTGTCCCAGAGCAGCAAGAACATCCAGCACCGCAAGGCTTTTCGCCGTATGCTGCAATCGCTGAATTTCGCCTGCAACCGTATTGCGTACTGCCGCAAATACCTCATATTCAAGTGCAACGCTTCTGTCCTTAGCACCGATAATTCTGCCCTCAAGCTCTTTAAGCTCCTGCGTGATAAAACGCTCGCAGTTTGTCAGGGTCTGCTTTCTTATGTAGGTTTCAGGCACCATTTCCTTATAAGAATTTGACACCTCAATATAGTAGCCGAATACTCTGTTGTAACCGACCTTGAGCTTAGGAATACCGGTTATCTCTCGCTGCTCATTTTCAATGGATGCAATCACGCCTGCACCGTCAGTCATTATAGCTTTGAGCGAGTCAACCTCTTCATTATAGCCTGCTTTAATCAATCCACCCTCACGAACGGAAAAAGGAGGCTCGTCCACAATTGCATTTTCAATAAGAGAACGTACATCCTCGAGCAAATCAATACCGTTATAAATATCCTTTAACAATGCTGAGGAGGAAGATGAAAGTGTTTTCTTAATTTCAGGCAGCTTTTCAATGGTGTACTGAAGTGACTTAAGCTCTTTTGCATTCGCTGTACCGTAAACGATACGGGTCATCAATCTTTCAATATCATTAACTCCTGTCAGCGATTCACGTATATCATCACGCATCATCGGACTGTCAACCAGCTCGCCCACTGCGTTCTGCCTTTTAACAATTTTCGGAATGGACATAAGCGGACGTTCAATCCATGATTTAATCATTCGCTTGCCCATTGCAGTCTTTGTTTTATCAATCACCCACAAAAGCGAGTGCTTTTTATCGCCTGTCATCATGGACTTTGTCAGCTCAAGATTTCTCCTTGCACTGATATCGAGATTCATATACTGCTCTTCATCATAAAAATCAATTTCGGAAGGCACTTCAATCTCATTCTTTTTCTGGGTTTCCTTAAGGTAGCCTATAACCGCACCCAGTGCACAGACAGCCGATTTACTGTGACCGATTCCCAGTGAGGAAATCTCATCCTTTTTCAGCGTTTCAATAATCAGTGATGTGGCATTATCAAAATCAAATTTATCATCGTCAAACACCTCAACCCCTGCATTAAGTCTTTTGGCAAAGCTTTCAAGCTGATGATAGTCCAGTGATTTTGAATTGATAATAATCTCCTTCGGTGCATATGTTGAAAGCTGATTAACCAGCTTGTTCTCCACATCGTCACCTGCTAACACAGTGATATGGAATTCACCTGTGGAAACATCGGCAAAGCAGATTCCCATATCCTTGTCACCGGTAAATATGGAACAGAGATAGTTATTTACTCCGTCCTCAAGCATATTGCTTTCAATAACAGTACCGGGTGTGATGATTCTTATGACATCTCTTTTAACTAAGCCTTTAACCGTTGCCGGATCCTCCATCTGCTCACAGATTGCAACCTTGTAGCCGCGTGACACAAGCTTTGCAATATAGCTGTCAGCACTGTGAAACGGCACACCACACATCGGTGCACGCTCCTCCTGACCGCAGTCACGCCCTGTAAGAACAAGATCCAGTTCCTGCGACGCAATCTTGGCATCTTCAAAAAACATCTCATAAAAATCACCAAGACGGAAGAACAGAATGGCATCATTATACTGAGCTTTTATCTGAAAATACTGCACCATCATCGGCGACAGCTTAGTACCCTTATTCCCCATTTGTTCTTCCTCTTTCTCCAGTGATTCGTTATAGTAAAACTATATAAATAAAAGTGCAATTACTTAATTAATTGCTAATGCGGTAATTTTTTTGTAGGCAAGGCAAAAAGGGTGACGCTGTACAAAGGTACTGCGAACCCTTTTTAACGCAGCATACGGAAAAATTAACCATTAGTGGCATCCGCCGCAGGTGTGGCAGTCGTGTGTACAGTTCTCCTGTGGCAATTCGCAGGTTTCTGCATCCTGACCGTCAAAGAAAAGACCGATCATACCGCTGATATACTGAGCCATCTGCTCCATTTCTGCAGCTGCTGCAGAATACTTCTGCATATTTTCGCCTTCCATAATCTCAGCATACAGCTTCTGATACTCTTCCTGAAGCTCTGCAATTCTTTCCTGTGATGCCTCTTCACCCTTTTCAGCCTCCTGCTGATATTTGAGTGAAAGGAGCTGCATCTCCTGCATCTGCTGCTGGAGCTTCTCGTCACCGTCATTTGCCTTAGCTGCTGCCTGAAGTGCGATAAAACGCTCATCCTTCTGAATTTCCTTACCTAATTCTCTGAGTGCTGATTCAATACTCATACTTCTTTCTCCTTTACAATTTCTCCCCTCATAACAAAGGTCAGAGGTTCGATTACTTTAATATTTTGAAAAGTTCCGATCAGACTTTCGTCACCCTCAAATTCTATAATCAGGTTGCCGTCATTTCTGGCCGCAACGTAATTATCATCCAGCTTACCCTTACCATAAACATAGCACTTGAAAATTTTTCCCTTATGAAGTGCCATCTGCTCTGCACTGATTCTCTCCTGCAAATCGGTCAGCTCTTTGAACCATTTTGACTTTTCCTCTGCAGGAACAGGGTCATCCATCTCCGCTGCCGGAGTACCTTTTCGCGGTGAGTAGATAAAGGTAAATAACGAGGTTGCCTTAACCTCCTCAACAAGTGAAAGTGTTTCCTTAAACTCTTCATAGGTCTCGCCAGGAAATCCCACAATAATATCACTTGTGATTGAAAGCTCATCACCCATAAGCTCTTTAGCATAATGGATAAGCTCAAGGTACTGCTCTCTTGTATAATGCCTGTTCATTGCCTTAAGCACTCTGTTGCTGCCGCTCTGGAACGGAAGATGCAGATGCTGTGCAACCTTATCACAGGATGCCATCGTTTCAATAAGCTCTTTGGTGCAGTCCTTTGGATGGCTGGTCATAAAGCGGATTCTGAAGTCACCGTCAACGCAGTTCAGCTCCCGTAAAAGCTCGGCAAAGGTTACCTGCGGAATTAAGTCCTTGCCGTAGGAATTCACATTCTGTCCGAGCAGAGTGATTTCCTTATAGCCCTGTGCGACAAGCTCCCTGAATTCATTGATAACATCTGCTTTCTCACGGCTTCTTTCCCTGCCGCGAACATACGGAACAATACAGTATGAGCAGAAGTTGTTACAGCCATACATAATCGGCAACCATGCCTTAGCATCATTATCACGCTTAACAGGAATTCCTTCCGCAATCGCACCATCCATATCCGGAATTTCAAAAACTCTTTTGCGTCCTGTCAGGGCTCTGTACAACAGCTCAGGCAGACAGTGAATAACGTGTGTGCCAAACACCAAATCCACAAACGGATAGGACTGCTTTATCTTATCCGCAATATGCTTTTGCTGCATCATACAGCCGCAAAGTGCAATTACTGCATCCGGATTTTCACGCTTATAGCTTTTAAGTGAGCCCACATTGCCGAACACCCTGTCCTCAGCATGCTCTCTTACAGCACAGGTATTGAAAAGAATCAGCTTAGCCTCCAGGCGGTTCTCCGTAAAGGAATACCCCATAAGCTCCAGCATACCCTTAATTCTCTCACTGTCAGCCACATTCTGCTGACATCCGTAGGTGATTACACAGGCCTTTGGCTTTTCATCATATTTTGCAGAAATAACAGAGCTTACTCTTTGCAAAAACTGTTTTTGCTTATTCAGTTCCTCTTCGCTTACAACTGCTGTTTTTCTTGTACCTTCACGCATTTGCTCACCTCCGGCTACACTAGCAAAAAAAGAGCTGAGCAAAATAAGGTTCGTCTCTTCTTTGGCTATTCATTATACGGAAAATATTATATCAAAATAGAATTATATAATCAATATATAAATATAAATAAAATAATAAATAATATATAGGAATTTATTAACATAATAAACAGAAATATTGATTTTTATGAATAGAAATGATAAAATTATGTCGTTTTATATAAGTCAGATAAGGAATACTTTTTAATTATCCGATTAAACAAAATGAACAGGTGATTTTTATGTTAGACAAAAGAGGTGCAGGTGTTCTGCTGCACATAAGCTCCATGCCGTCTCCATACGGCGTAGGCGTGTTTGATAAAAATGTGAGAGAATTTATTGATACGATTGCCGATATGGGCTTCACATACTGGCAGGTGCTCCCATTCAATCCCCTTGACGGAGCGAATTCCCCCTACTGCTCTCCGTCGGCTTTCGCCGGTAATTATCTTTTTATTGACCCTGAGGGGCTTAAGGATATGGGACTGATCAGCGAGGAGGATGTAAAGCAGAATATTTTTACAGGATCACCCTACACCGCTGAATACGAGTTTGCTGCTGAGAAAAGGCTTGAAACACTGAAGAAAGCCTTTTTAAACATTGATGAAGAGCTGGCAAAAAGTATCAAGAAATTCGAGATTGAAAATGCGTGGCTGACAGACTACAGCATTTTTATGGCTGTGAAAGAGGCAGAGGGAATGAAAGCCTGGTGGGAATGGAGCAGTGAACACGCTCACTATTTTGAATGTGTAAAAGATGTCTATTCCTACGAGGAATCGGCTGCATTCTGGAAATTTGTACAGTACATTTTCTACAATCAGTGGTTTGAACTCAAGAAATATGCAAACAAAAAAGGTATTGCCGTTATAGGTGATATGCCGATTTATGTGGCAATGGACAGTGTTGATGTATGGTCAAATCTGCCTATGTTCCTGATTGACGAAAAGACCTTAAAGGTTGAAAAGGTTGCAGGTGTTCCGCCTGATTATTTCAGCGAGGACGGACAGCTTTGGGGCAATCCGATATACGACTGGAAAGCAATGGAGAAGGATCATTTTTCCTGGTGGATATCACGTCTTGAAAACTCGCTTAAAATCTATGATACTGTAAGAATTGACCATTTCAGAGCCTTTGCATCATACTGGGCAGTCCCTGCCGATTCCCCTACCGCTAAGGTTGGAGAATGGATTGACGGACCGAAAATGAAGCTCTTTGACAAGGTGTTTGAGGCATTCCCAAATGCACCGATTATTGCTGAAGATCTGGGTGTTTTCGGTGAAGATGTTGTCAGACTCTTAGAGGACACAGGCTTTCCGGGAATGAAGGTGGTCCAGTTCGGATTTGACCCGAACTCAGATTCCTCACATATGCCGCACAACGCTGTACCAAACAGTATAAATTATGTGGGTACGCACGACAACAACACCCTTCTCGGCTGGCTTTGGGAGGCAAGTGAGGACGAACGCCGCTTTGCCCTTGATTATTCAGGCTTTGTCGGTGACAACTGGGGCGAGGGCGGTTACTACAGTCCCTCCTGCCGAAAGATTATTGAAACCGTCTGGAAAAGTGCATCCAATGTTGCAATCATCGCACTGCAGGATATGTGTGGCTTCGGCTCCGATGCAAGGATGAATATACCGGGCGTACCTGAGAAAAACTGGCGTTTCCGCACCACAATGGATACCATAAGAAATATGGATAAGGATTATTTCAAAAAAATCAATTCGCTCTACAGAAGAATGTATCCGGTATTTGAAAAATAAAGCATAAAACAGCACGGTCAGCTTTAATTTGACCGTGCTGTTTTCATTAATATCCCCAAGTAAGTAATTCCCATTCTCCGTCGACAGTCCTTGCTAAATACCATTGCCAATCGTCATACCTTGAATCCGTATTAAATCCATCACTTTCTGCTGATAACTTTACTGTATGAAATGAAGATTCAAATACAACGCATTGAATCTGCTCAGTATCTGATAAAATATTACAATAATCAAGATTTCCGCTTGAAATTTCATCACCGCAATAGGATACTGTATAAACCTCTTTAACCGAATCCCAAGTTTTTATTTCATTTAAAATAACATCTGCTGCAGCCTGTAAATCCTCCTCAGAATATATTTCGCTTGTGCCTAAGTCAACTTTTGTATTGGCAATATTGTTGTCTAAAATACCAACTTCCCGTCCGCACAGAATTCCCACAACTAATATAAATACAATAACAAAAAAAGAAATAGTGATTTTTAAAATTTGTTTTCGCTTCATAGATATCCCTCCGATTAAATATTAGCAAATCTTACGAATATGCACAAGGAATTGTCAGAGGAAGAATTCTACTTAACGTGGAATAATGATTGTTTAGAGAACGATAAAGCACCCTCTAAACGCGTTATTTGCTCACAATACGTATTGTTTTATCGTAGAGGCGGATTCAATATCCGCCCAAATTGTTTTTCAATATTGTGGGACGATATGGAATCGTCCCCTACAAAATATCAATAACATTATTGATTAACTAAACAATCATTTATATAAAAAAAGCAGGCTTACGCCTGCCTTTTTTAACTTTCTTCTGTTGTTTCTGTCGGATTACAGCAGGAGCAGCCACTGTTATTATCCCTGCTTACAGGGAAAAATTCATCCACAGGGAAATCAATGGACTGGAAGGTTTCACAAGGATTTGATGTGTTGCAGTTACACTCTCTGTCAGGCACACAATAATCGTATGCAGGGATAAGTATCTGCGCGTCTCTTTCCATCTGAACAATTGAGAAAAGGCCGAGCGTTACAAGAATAGCCTTTGATGCACCGCAGGACGGCATGGTATCCTCCACTGAATTCAGTATGGACTGAGGGAAGGAAGAGCAGACAGAAACATTGCAGTCACAACAATCACAGATATCCGTTGCAAGGATAACCGGATCAACTGCCTGCACCTTAGCTGCAGGATTTGTATACTGCGGAGCAACAGGACAGTCAAGTGCCTCACTGCAAGGATTTGAAACAAATACTTTAACATCTCCGTCACTGCCGTAAAGGATGCATTTCTTATTAAACTGAGCAAAGCCGATTGCTACCTGCGGAGTGGTGCAGGGTGCTGCGTAGGTATCAAAGCAAAGCTTGAAATAGAAGGTTATATCAACACTGTAAAAGCCCCTGTTGAAAGGAACCTCCTCCACATCAATGCTTACCTCTTCAATGCAGCAATCACGTGTTTTCACTGTAACAGCTTCATCAATGAGCCGCTGGCTGCGTGAGAAAAATGTAACCCTTAAATCTTCTAAGCAGTCCTTGCTCACACAACTGTCAAAAATACGCTTGGTGTCAATACAAACTGCCTCATTTATTCGTCTTTCACCTGTATCAAGGATAGGATTATCAGGCATAACAAAACTCCTTCACAAAATATTGAAATAGGGCGGCAAATGATTAAATAAATATTTTATCTGCTGCCTTTAACTTCAGTATCATTCTATGAAGGAGTTTTTGAAATGTTAATATAAAATTTTATTTTTTTCGGTTAATCAGCAATGATTTCATTCACACGCATATGAGCAATATGCGGTGCATATGTATCCTGATTGTCAAATTTGTTGTTGCCGCTGTTTGTAAGGGAAATGGTATTGCTACCCTTTTTCAGATTCACATAGCAGGTAACCGTTTTATATGTATCCCAGCTATACGTATTCCTGCAGTACACATCCTGCGATTTACCGCCTGCGGTAACCGTCACATACCTTTCAATCAGGTCAACATTATAGTCGTGCTTACCGCCCTCATCGTTATTGGCGTATAAAATTGTGAGTGCATAAGTGCCTGCTTTATCAACCTTTACGTTAAAATCAGCCCTTCCTGCCTGACAGGAAATACCGTCAATATAATTGATTTCGGGATTCTTTTTATCCGACTGAATCGACGCACCGCCTAAAAGTGCAGCACCTCTGACATCAATCTCAACCGTCTTGTTTGATTCGGAAAGCTCGGTAACAACAATTCCGCTTCGTTCACTGCTCTCAACATCAATATAGTTCAGACCTCTCATAAGGTAAACCGTATTATGTCCATTCCTAAAATTTACACTGACATTATTTATTTTTGCAGGTGATTCATCGGAATAAACATCATAATAACTGTCCTTAGGTGCAACAACAAGATAGGATTGATTGCTGTCATTCGTCCTGTCTGCATCGTCAAGAACAGCAAGCTCATCGCTTTGAGCAGCCGTTGAAACCAGCAGCGAATCCAACACAATTGTGCCTTTATCATGCTTAAAGCTGATTGTATGCTCACCCTTTGTCAACTCGCACGAAACAGTTATACAATCCGTATATTCACTTTTAATTGTATTGGCAAAGGATATAGCAGATTCCCTGCCGTCAATACTCATAACGGACGTTGAATCTGTTCTGTCATCAGGATTCTGCCTGCCGTTCTCATCATACGCACCGTCGTTGGAATTACCGTAAATGATATCAAGATTATATGTACCGTCTTCCGGAACAGTAAAATCAAGTGAAACACCGTCCCCTGCTTTTTCCATTCCGCCGACCATTCCGTCCTTTTCACCTGTTGTGGCATAAGCACTGCTATAGGTATAAGCACCGCCCAAAAGCTCGCCCTCTTCAAACTCATGGCGTTCAGTGAAATGACGATTGATATAGTTCTCCTGAACCCTTCCTGAATTTTCAGGTATCGGTACAATGGTAATACGATACGCACTGGATTCATCCATATCATTCACATCTATTTTAATAGTATCCTCAGCGTCTATGTAATATTCACTCTTCACGACAGGCGAATTTACAACACCTGAAATACCCTTGTAAATAACCTCTTCTGTTTTTATTGCAAGTCTGTATCCGGACTTTAATAGTCCGGTATCAGAAAGATTTTTCAGCTTTACAACAGCTGGACCGTCACGTCCTCCGCAAATAATTTCAATCTTATCCTCTTCATCATTCATTGTGACAAGGCCCATAAAACCTTTGGAGGAAAAATCAGCCTCGCCCTTAAGTGCCTTGCCTAAATTGGATTTGAACAAATCCTGATAGCTGATATCGACAGTCTGTCCCTCCATATCAGTATACCAGCGGTAAAGCCACCAGTTTGAGTTAGGGCAATTATCATCCGCCGCAACATCACACAGATTATTTGCGAGTCTCCAGTAAGCGTTATCCGCATACACCTTGCTTGTTTCAATCTGAGTTATATACTGGAGCATTCTGCCGGGCATACCATTGTCCTGCATTCTGCCGTATTCCGTTACAATAATCGGCAGCTCCTCTATACCGAGTTCTGTTTCAAGCTCACGATAATCTTCAACGTGACCCTGCCAATGATATATGGAGCTGTCATTCAGCTCGTGATAAATCATAACCTCAGGAACACAGGCGTTTTCTGTGCAAAAGGTCATAAAATTCCTGATTTCGCTCTTATCATAGTCACAGAATCCGGGACCGCCTATAAGTGCATTCGGATTAATTAACTTGACGAAATCATAGGTTATCTTCCACGCGTCAAAGAAATTCTGTTCTCCGACTGCATTATAATCACCGTAAACACCGTACTGGCTGTCGGAACTCTCTTTCGTTTCTCCGAACCAGACACCATTATCACATTCGTTATAAATACAGTAAACAATCTTATCACTGTAAGGAACACCTGATAAATCGTTCACCGCTTTCTCAACCTTAGGCAGATAATCATTTTCTAAAAATTTCTTCCAATCGTATTTCCCTTCACTTCGCTGCTTTTCAATACTGTCATGCTCATAATACCACGTAGAATATGCGTCCTGTAAATAAACCACGATATAATCGGTATCATCAAGCTGTGAATACACGTGCGAAATGTCACCGATAGGATGCTGAAGTCCGCCTGCCACCTTTTGTGACACTGTGGAAATATCAATACTCTCCGTCATATTTTCAGACGGAACACCCTTTTCGGCAAGTCCGTAAAGATAGCCTGATGCACCTGTTGTCACTGCACCTGTTTTTGCACTCATATCAGCTGTAAGACTTGGCGTATAAAAAACCGCAAAGGCACCGATACCCATACCAATCAAAAACACAAGACAAATAACAATGGAAAGAATTATTTTCAGAAAATTTTTCATATTATTATCCCTTTAAAAAGCACAGCTTTAATGCCTTAGGATCAACCTTAAAATGAACCTCATTGTAATCAAAGTTTTCTCCGTCACAATTGCCGAGCAGTGCTTCTCCGTTTACAGACCATATACGTCCGCTCTTTATGTAGCCTGAATCAATCTGCTTGATTTCATCAATCTTACCCGCACTGTACTTAGGAATAAGCGGAGGTGCCTGCATCAGCTTAATAGGGTGACAGAGTGCATAATCAAGCAGTCCGTCATCAAGCTTGGAATCAGGAGCAGGACAAAAGCCGCCGCCATAATAGCTTGCATTGCATATTGCGAAAAGTGTGTAATCAAGAGGCTCGTGCTGAATTTTATATTCCCTGCCCTCTTTATCCATACAGTTCAGATCAACATTTATCTTATAATCCAGAGAGCTGCAAAGCACCGGAACAATGGCAAGATTATATGCCTGGTGTCCGATAGCAGGAAACTTACCGGCTATTTTTCTGCCAAGTGTTTCAACCTTTGTATCAAGACCATAGCTCATAACATTGATACACTTTTCACCATTATAATCAATTAGGTCTATCGGCTTAACATCATATCGAATCTTTCCGTTATAAAAGCCGAACGCCTTTATAACATTTTCAACGTTAATCTTTTTTGTACCGTAAATTTTCTTGGCAAAGTCGTTGCCTGTTCCCAAAGGAAGAATGAGCATAGGTGTATCCGTATGGGCAAGTCCGTTGGCAATTTCATGCACAGTACCGTCGCCGCCGCAAGATACGATAACGCAGTCCTTTCCGTATTTTTCAGCATAACGATGTGCTATATCCTTTGCATCGCCCTTGCACGTCGTCTCCTCAAGAATCATATCATCCTCAATCAGACGGAATGTTGATTTGATTCTTGAAAACAATCTTTGCTTATCATCATTTCCTGCAATTGGATTTATCACAAATATATACTTCACTTTAACTACTCCTCTTTATGAAAAACAATTACATTACTCTTGTACCGCCCACCGGTCTGATAATCAGAATATGGCATGAGCCCTCTCCGAATACGTCGTCCATAGTCTTCTTATACTCTTCAAGGCAATCATTCGGAACAAATGCCTGAATCGTGCCTGCAAATCCGCCGCCATGCACTCTCCACGCACCCTTGCCCTCAAGCAGCTGCTGGCTGAGACAAAGAGCCAGAGAAAGCTTCTGCTCCGTCGGATTATTCGGTGTAAACACATTCTGATTATATAAGAATGAAGAAAAGCCCGACTCGGTTATAACCTGCTTGAAAGCATCAAAATCATTGTTTTCAAGTGCTGAAACGGCTTTTTCAACTCTTGTATTTTCATTATAGAAATGAACTGCACGGAGAATTGCACGGTCATTCACCTTGCCTGTAAGCTCAGGAACTGCACTGAAAAATGCGTCAGAAGAAATTTCCCTGAGTACATTTTTACCAAGTGCCTTTGCAACGGATTCCATCTCACCGCGAACAGCAGCATAATCATCTGTCAAATCACTGTGATTACCGTGCGTATCCACAATACAGAGACTGTAGCCGGATTTTGCAAAATCAAAGTCCACCTTTTTAATAACCGGATTTTCAGTGCTTTCAAAATCAATTGTAACAAATGTTCCGACTGATGATGCCATCTGGTCAAGCAGACCTGACGGCTTGCCGAAGAATACATTTTCACTGTACTGTGCAGTCTTTGCAATTGTAACTGCATCAATATTTCCGTCATTATAAAGATGGGAAAGAACAGTACCTAAAAGCACCTCAAAGGCTGCTGATGAGGAAAGTCCTGAACCGCCCATAACATCACTTGTTGTGCAAGCATCAAAGCCGCCGATTTTATAACCGTTATTCTTAAGACCTGCTGCCACACCCTTAATCATAGATGCTGATTTGCCGTACATACCTTCAGAAGGTGTAAGCTCGGATATATCAACCGTATTTAATGAATGACCCTCTGATTTTTCATTAATCACATTATCATCGTTTTTAGCGGCAACCGCAATAGCATCCAGATTGATTGATGCCGCCAGAACCTTACCGTTGTTATGGTCAGTATGATTACCGCAAATCTCCGTTCTGCCGGGAGCACTTAATACCATAACATCCCTGTCATCTCCAAAAAGCTCAATGAACTTTTTGATTGTTTTTATGTAGCGTGGTTTCTGCATCTCAACAGCAGAATCGGTAACGTATACCTTTTTTAAAGCAATGTCCGCACCACCACTCTGAATTGTTGCAATAAGTTCACTTGGTTTCATCTTTTTATCTCCTTATAAAACAATTTTATATTTTTCTTTTTCAGAATAAATCAGAAGCGTCTGATTCATCTGCTTTGATTTTCTTCCGTAAAAAACATTAAAGGTGATAACCGACACACCTGTAAATGCCACAATAATCATCAGAAGCACTATAAACTGTACTGAAAACGGATTATAAATTGCCGAACCGATTTTCGTATAAATAAACAATCTCGGTGCAAAACCCAATATACTCAGACAGGTATAATAAACAAAATCATACTTCATTGAGCCGTAATACTTTGACACCATTCCAAGCGGTATGGACGGCACAAGCCTTGATACAAAAAGCACATACGGATTACCTGTTCCCTTGAACTGAATCCAGTCCCTTACAAAGTGAAGCTGTTTTATACCGAGAATCATTCCGGTCCAGCCTCCTCCGATAAACTTGCCCTCGACGTATTTCACTGAGAAAAAGAATACGCAAAAGACAAGATTAATGATAATCGCCTGTGTTATCGGAAAAACGATACCGGAAATCACACACAGAAATCCCATAGGAATCGGCAGCTGACACTTGGCAATATAAAGTGCAAATATACAAAGTATAATTTCCGTGTTGGATTCCAGATTTACGATTGCATCATCAATCTGCTCAAGCCAGCTGATGAGTGTATCAAAACGTATTTCAAGTCTTGCGTGATTATAAAGTACGATAGACAGAAAAATCAGAAGACCTGCCATAACAAGCACAATGATACCGGATATTAAATTTGTCTGATGGCGTTTTTGCTGTTTCACAAAGTCATCTCCAAATTAGTTATTTCAGCCAAACAGGAGCCGGATAAAATAAGTTTAAATTATCTTCTTTATTCGCTGCTGTTTGGTTACTTACATTCAAAATAGTTGCCCAAGAACTCAAATTCAGGCAGCTCATCATAAAGAGCACAAATCAAATCAAGTGTGGATTCATCCTTTACAGAGCCCATTACATCAACATAAAAATAGTAATCAAAATCTGCATTTTCAATCGGTCTTGACTCAAGCTTTGTCAGGTTGAGTCCTGCCATAGAAAATCTGCCCAAAACTCTGTAAAGCGAGCCTGTTGTATGCGGTGCTGAGAAAATCAGAGAAATTTTATCTGCATCCTCACCGATTACAAGCTTCTTTGAAATCACAATAAATCTTGTTCTGTTATTATTATTATTCTGAACATTTCGTTTTAAAATCTTTAAACCGTATTTTTTTGCTGCAAGTTCCGAACAGATTACAGCAATATTGCTTTTACTGCTTTTAGCGACAAATTCTGCAGCAGCCGCCGTATTAGAAAAGTTAACCCCTGTAAAATCAAAGCTCTTAAGAAAATTGTTGCACTGTGACAAAGCCTGAGGGTGAGAATAAACATCCGTTATATCCTCATACTTTGTATCTGCTTTTGCACAAAGGCAATGCTCAATTTTTAAATCGTATGCACCGACAACATAAAATCTGTATTTCATTATCAGGTCGTAGGATTCGTGTACAGAGCCTGCTGTTGAATTTTCAACAGGAATCACGCCGAACTTAGCCTCGCCCTTATTTACTGCCTCAAAGACATCCTCAAACTGCTTATAAAACCTGACAGGTGAATCAGGGAATAAGGTATTTGCGGTAACACCGCTGTATGCGCCCTCAACGCCCTGACAAGCCACGCTTTCGCCATTGGCAGTGAGCTTGCCTGTAGATTTTGCACCTTCTATAGTATCTCTGAGCTTTTTTCCGCCGCCGATTATTTTGTGCTGCAGGGCTCTGGAAGCATCCATCGTAGCCGAAAAAACAGTTTTAATTGTATCGCCCTGCGCACCGCATTTCGCGGTAACATTATCCAGTATCTGCTGTTCCCTTTCAGCGTTTAATACAGGTATACCCCTTTCAACCTTATATCTGGCAACCTGCTCTGATATGCTCATTCGTTTTAAAAGAAGAGGAATCAGCTGTTCATCAATATTATCAATTTCTTTTCTGAGATCTAATAAATCCATTATCTGACTATATCCTTTTTATTTTTCATTACATCATCAAATCAAGCAAAGCAAAGGCAACTGCCGCCTCAACCACAGGCACTGCACGAGGAACAATACAAGGATCGTGACGACCCTTGATTACCAGTGTCTCCTCCTCCATCGTCTGCAGGTTTACGCTCTGCTGCGGCTGTGAAATAGACGGAGTTGGCTTAATAGCTACGCTGAGCACCAGAGGAGCACCGCTGGTCATACCGCCGAGCACACCGCCGTTATGATTGGTCTTAAGTGCCACCTCACCGTTTTTAATACAGTAAGCATCATTCGCCTGAGAGCCTGTCATTTCAGCAAAATCAAAGCCGGCACCGAACGCAACACCCTTTACGGCAGGAATACCGAAAAGCATTGATGCAAGGTGACTTTCAACCGTTGAAAAAATATTGGCACCGACACCAACAGGAATTCCCACTGCGGCACATTCAATCACACCGCCGACGCTGTCCTGTTCAAGCCTTGCACATTCAATCGCTGCTCTCATCTTTTCCTGCGCTTCGGCCGATATTGTTGAAAAGGATACGGAGGAAAGCTTTTTAAGAAGCTCTGCTGAAATATCATTTTTATCAAACATATCGTCACATACATCCGCAATCTGAGCAATATGTGCACCTATGGTAATACCCTTTTGTTCAAGTATCTGCTTTGCAACCGCACCTGCGAAAACCAGTGGTGCAGTAAGCCTACCGCTGAAATGACCGCCGCCGCGTATATCATTATTGCCGCCGTATTTCACATAAGCAGGATAATCACTGTGTGACGGACGCGGTACTGTCATCAGATTTGAATAGTCACCGCTTTTCGTATTTGTATTCTCAATCACCATTGCAAGCGGTGCACCTGTTGTTACATTATCAAGCACACCTGAAATGATATTCGGTATATCCTTTTCAAGTCGCGGAGTAGCTGACCTGTCCTTGCCCGGAGCACGTCTTGACATATCCACATATATTTTATCCATATCAAGCTCAACGCCTGCCGGAAGTCCGTCAATCACACAGCCTATCGCCCTGCCGTGACTTTCACCGAATATGGAAAGCTTAATATTTTTGCCGAATTCAGAGGACATCTGCCTTACCTCCAATACTGTTATAATCTTCAAAAAATGAGGGATAGGATTTATTTATACTGTTTGCATCATCAATCACGGTTTCACCATCAAGGAACAGTCCTGCAATGGAAAATGCCATAACAATTCTGTGATCGTTATATCCCTTAAGCTCAGCACTATGAATCTCTTTTCCGCCGTTGATAATCATTCCGTCCTCAGTTTCAGTAACATCTGCACCGATTAACTTAAGATTTTCCACAACACTTTCAATTCTGTCCGATTCCTTATATCTTAATCTTTCAGCGCCCTTAATCACGGTCTGCCCCTCAGAAAATGCAGCAAGCACTGAAATAATCGGAACCAAATCAGGAATATCTGTCGCATCCACAACAGCACCCTTAAGCGAACTTTTAACACATCTGACGCTTTTTTCACTTATCTCAAGCTTTGCACCAAAGGCTTCAAGCACATCCAGTATACCCTTGTCACCCTGCGTGGTATTCATATCCAGTCCGTCTACTGTCACATCACCATTTATTGCACCTGCAACAAGAAAAAATGCAGCCTGTGACCAGTCGCCCTCAACTGTATAATCCATTTTATGAAAGCTCTGACCGCCGTGAATGAGATAACCAAAATCCGTCTCCGTAACCTTAACTCCGAAATCATTCATTATCTTAACCGTCATATCCACATACGGTTTTGACTGTAAAGGCGTTGTCAGTATAATTGCACTGTCACCCTCCAGATTTGCCAATGCAAGGAGAAGACCTGTTATATACTGACTGCTTACATCTCCTGCAACCTCATAGCTGCCGTTTTTCAGTTTACCTGAAATTGTCAACGGCAAGCCGCCGTCACTTTCAACAGCAACATTGTGCATCGGCAAAAGTTCAAGATATTCCCCAATCGGTCTTTGAGGTAATCTGCCCTCACCGACAAAGGTAACATTCTTTCCAAGTGCTGCAGCGACAGGAATCATAAACCGCAGTGTTGAACCGCTTTCTATACAATTTAAAACACTCTCACCATTCTCAAGTGCCTTAATAATTCCCACTGTAGCCTGCATATCCTTTGAATCAATAATAGGCTTAACTGTACCTCCCTCTGCAAGGAAAGAGCAAATCAGTGCCCTGTGAGCGGCGGATTTTGATGGAGGAATTATAACTCTGCCGTTCAGCGTTGAACCATTTATTTTTACAATACTCATCTTATTAATAATTATACTCCGAAAACTTTTGCTATATCTGAATTATCAATAGGTTTAATAAAGCTGTCGCCGATTTTATTAAGCATTACAAACTTTATACCCTTGCCTGTTCTTTTTTTATCTGCACGCATCGCTGAAACAATCTCTGCCACACTATGCGTGTCCTCCGTTTTAAGATTATACTTTTCAAGGACAGATATAATCTTCTCTGCAGTTCCGCTTTCGGTAATACCCATTGACTCGCCGACACGACTGATCATAACCATACCGATTCCAACGGCCTCGCCGTGACTTACCGTTTCAAAATTCCAAAGCTTTTCTATTGCGTGACCACAGGTGTGACCGAAATTAAGAAGCGCTCTTTCTCCGTGCTCCTTTTCATCATTCTCTACTACCTGACGCTTGATATCAAGGCAATCATAAATAACATCATCAATGCTTTCCCTGATATCCTCTTCAACCAGTTTATCAAAAAGTACAGAAGATTTTATACAGCCGTACTTAATAACCTCACCCATTCCATCGGAAAAGAAATGAGCCGGCAGCGTATCCAGAACATTTGGATCAATAATAACAAGGCTTGGCTGATGAAATGCACCGCAGAGATTCTTACCCAGAGGAAGGTCAACACCGGTCTTACCTCCTACAGAAGAATCCACCTGTGAAAGGAGCGTTGTAGGTATCTGAACAAACTGAATGCCTCTGAGGTATATTGCAGCAGCAAAGCCTGCCATATCACCGCAGACACCTCCGCCGAGTGCAACAACACCATCCTCTCTTGTGAGCTCATTCTCTGCCATAAACTCAACCATATCAATTACGGTTGCAGTGTTCTTTGAAGCTTCTCCTGCCTTGAAAATATATGTATATACGTCATAACCCTCAGCAACAAGCAATGCCTTTACCTTGTCGCCATATAGTGTATTAACATTTGTATCACTGATAAGACATATTTTCTTACCCTTTAAGACCGTCTTTATAAGCTCGCCAGATTTATCAAGGAGACTTTTTTCAATCAAAATATCATATTCGCTGTTTACATGAACAGTAAGCTTTTTCATTATCCGATTTCTTCCTTTATCTTATTACCCTTTTCCATTAAATCGTGAAGTGAGGGCGCATCCTCATTCACTATGCTATACTTGAATTTCATAAGATTTGATACAAGATCATCAATCTCACGCACCAGAGCGTCCTTATTATCAATGAACAGCTCTGTCCACATATCCGCATTGATTCGTGCAACCCTGCTGACATCACGGTAGCTTCCTGCAGAATATCCTGCATGATAAGGAGCTAAAGGTGAAAGTACATAAGAGCACGCAAGCACATGTGCAATCTGTGATGTAAAAGCAATCATTTCATCGTGATGCTCAGGAGTCGTTACAACGGTGCGCGCAAATCCCATCTCTTGTGCAAGACCAACCAAAGCGTCCGTCTTATTTCTAGGGGTATTATCATAAGGTGTACATATAAATGAAGCGTTATCAAAAAGTGTGTCAAGAGAATTATCATATCCACTGACCTCTCGGCCTGCCATTGGATGCGCACCGATATAATAAAAATCAAAGTTTTCCTTTTCAAGCTCACGGCATATTTTTGTCTTGATACCACAGGAATCTGTAACAATACTATGCTTTTTAAATAAATCCTTATTATCAAGAACAAACGGAATGATTGCCTGAGGATAGAAGTTAATTATAGTTATATCTGCCTGAGGAATAAGTTCATCCAAAGTTCCGCTTTTATCAATAACACCGTCACTGAGCGCTCTCGCAGTAACCGATTCTGTTCTGTTCCAGCCAAGAACCGTATGTGAAGTATTCTTTTTTAAAGTTTTGGCAAGGCTTGCACCAATCAAGCCAAGACCGACAATTAAAACATTCATAGCCGCACCTACACAGATAAATAGTTATATTTATAATAATATATAACTTATAATAAGTCAAATAACAAAAGGGTAAAAATGATTTATTTTATGTTTTGTTTATAAATTATTGTTTAGAGAACGATAAATCACCCAAAACACGTTATAAGATTATAATGTGTTATTGTCGTTTATTGTAGGGTGAGGGCTTGCTCTCACCGTATATAAAAATCATATTCGGCAGGAGACAAGCCACTGCCCTACGGAATATCAGATACATTGTTGATACACTAAACTATAATTTAGCAAAAAAATAAGGCTGCGGATTACTCCGCAGCCTTTTAATTAATTTAATTGAAATAATCGTTATCGTCACCATCAAGGCCAGGACCTTTATCTCCGTCGCCTTCTCCGATAAACGATGTCATTACAACGTCCTTTGGAGGAAGAGTGTAATTACGAATTTCAACCATTGGTTCTTCATAAAACTTTTTCATAATTTACATCCCCCTTCCTTAAAGTCCCTGTGTTGTACCGGCAACAGTCTTTGAATATATTGTCTTAAGATTTCCGTCAGCACCCTTAACAATTGCATATGCAGCGTAGTCGAAGCTTACTACACGACCATCTGAAGGAGCCCATACATTCTGAACAAACTGATTACCTGCTGTATATCTTGAAGCTTTGAAACGAGCAATGCCATTCTTACCAACATTCTCAACCTTAAGATCAGAGCCCTGCTGAGATGTGAAGAGAATACCAGCTTCAACGATTTCATATCCCTCAGGAAGCGTGAATGTACCAATCATTGAGAACTTAGAAAGCTTGTTGTTGCTATCGTAAACAGGAACAACCTCATCAAGAACGGATACAGTTGCTGCTGCCTCAGGATATGTCCACTGACCATAGCCTTCATCAACGGCTTTTATCTGATTTCCGGCACCATCAAATAAGGTGCTTGGAGTCGTAGCCTCGCCTCTGAGTATTGTATCATACTCAGCCTTAGTAAGAGCTACAATACCGGTAAGATTTTCTTCATCACCTAAGTTCTGACAAGCACAGAAAGAATATGATGAACCATATGCAATAAGTTTGAATTCATATGCATAATCGTTATCTGGATCTGCAAAAGCAGTTACAAAACAATATGCATTAGGAGCTGAAAGTGTTACAAGCTCTTCATATCTGTAAGTGCCCGGAACCATCGTTCCTTCTCCACCGGTATCCCAAGACGTATAGCTTGGGAAGAAATTGATTGTATAAGAATTACTTGTATCAGCAGCGTAAATTGCGGTGATTGTCATATTCGCTGTTACCGCAACTGTGTCACCCGCCTGATATCCGCCTTCGTAACCTGTGAAGGTATAGAAAGCATAGTTAGGAGCTGCAGGAACAGTTACAGAACCATTTGTTGTATACTTAACGTCAAATACTTTACCGTCGTTTGTTGCAAACTTAACAACAAAGCCTTCTTCATTTTCAGCGGCATTTGCTGTTGTAAGATAAGTATCACCCTTAACGATAAAGCCTAAAGAGCTTGCTGTAAGCATATACTTAGGTTCGCTCTTTGCATTATTTCTTGACGGAGCTGCATAGCTGTAAGACCATGCTACCTGCTTTGCATTGTCACTGATATCTGCATCCATATCAGAAACGTCCTTAGCAAAGTTTCCATTGCTGTCAACAATTACAGGAGAACCATATTCAGCAGTACCAACTGCAACATCATTAAGGTAAACAGTGTAAATACGCTTATTAAGGTTGCTTGCGTTAAGAGCATCTCTTAATGCAGCATCAACATCTTCCTGACTGCCGAATGTAAGACCTACTACAGTCTCGTCACCAACTGTTACATCAGAGGTGTAAGAGAAATCAAGAGCACCGAGATTGTAAACATCTTCGTCAATACCTGCTTCAGCCTTTGCCTTTTCAACAAGTGCTTTTGCACTTGATACATCAACTGTAGATGGTGTGAGATTTTCAGCAAGTTCAACGAGTTTAGCAGTCTCAGCATTAATAGCAGCCTGCTCAGTACCCATTGTTGCTGCCTTTTGCTCATCGGTATAAGTGAAATATTTCATCTCACCGATAGCTGTATTCAGTGCCTGTAAATCAGCAGTTGTATAGGTTTCATCTGTAAGTTTACCCAAAAGGGTAGCCTTTGCATTGTTATAAGCAATGAAGTCAGCAAGATTAGATTCATAAGTATAATCTGCTGTAAAAGTAGTATCAATAATGATAGGTGCACTTACATCAAATGCAGGAGACCAAGCTTTAAATGTATACTTTAACGCACCGTCAGCAGAAATCCACTGAGGAGGAGTACCAATTGCGTTAATCTCGTCTGCATACTCTGAAAGAGAATGACCGGGTGTAACATTAATTACTGTTGAAGCATCTGTACCATCTGCATTCTTATAATTGAATGTAACAGCTAATTTCTTAAGCTCAAGAGCCTGATAAGCATCCCAAAGGTTTGTATATCTTGTCTTACAACGATCAACAATCGTATTTGATGTCATTGTAGCATTGTTGTAATCCAATTCTTCCTGAGCCTTGCTTAAAGCATCTGTAAAATTCTTTAATGAAACATCAGTATATTTTGCAGAATCGGTCTTCAGAAGATTATTACACATATTGATAAGATCAACAAGATAAGAAATATCAATTACCTCAACCTGTGTATAAATCTTTTCATTATTTGTAACGGATGTGAATCTTTCATAACCGGAAACTGCTGTCATATTCTGAACATTACGAAGAACTACAGCTGAAAAATTCGTACGCATAACATAATTTGTAACCGTAATCGGTGCAGTACTTGCAGTAAGTTCAGGAGCATTTGTAGCAGGGAGAGCGAGCGTCATATCTGCATTAACATATGTTGTTGCCAAATCATTGTTAGATGTTCTTGCAAATACACCACCGCGACCCGGATCACTTGCTGCACCTTGTGTTGTGCCGAGAATTTCTGTTAAATCTGTTGAATATGCTATTTCGTCCTGACCGTAAACAATTTCAGTGCCATCTACAAGCGTAAAGTAACGAGGACAGTTGTTATTATCACTTCTGCCTGCAAATCTAAGCTTTTCAAGGGCAAAGGTAGAATTACCGTTTGCAGCGTATGTCAGGCATCCGGGATTCGCTGCTTTCTGTGCATCAGTAAGTGCAGGTGGCTTTGAAGACGCACCTGAATATCCGTTAATATATCCTGTACTTGCATCATCACTTGCGTTAATGTTGATACTGTCAAGCATATTATTGGCAAGCGGTGTGCTTGAACCATTTTTAATACCGGAAAGCATCTTAATCGTTGCTGAACCGTAAGTTGTGTTAAGAGCTTCATGCGTCTTTCTGAACACAACCGCTTTATTTGTATAAGAGAAACCTACACCGACAGTACCCTGATCATTTCTGGTCATATCAGTAAGATAATTTATACCATCATTCTTGAATGCCAAACCATTAGGAATTGACATAAATGTTGCTTTACGGGCATTATATGCAGCCATAACTTTTTCAATTTCAGCAACATACTCATTATACTGAACAGTATAATCTGTTAAATCAGTCATAGCAGCTTTAGCAATATATTCATTTGCCTTATTGATAGCAGTCTGAATATCACCGTAGTTTGAATAATCTTCCGGATTAAGTGCAGCCGCAAGTGCGATTACATCATTAAGAGAATGTCTGCCGTACTGAGTAGCTACAACTGAATCAGAATCTATACGGAGTGCCTTAACAGCATTTCCGACAGCTTCAACCTGAGCAGCCACCTTAGCTGTATTCTCATCTGAAAGCAACAAGGATGATGCAGGATCACCATATTTATTTTCTGCACCCCAAATTGCTTCCTTAGCAGCAAAAACTACCTCTGTTGCTGCGTTATATGAAGCATCAGTAAAGATATGCTCGTAAGATTCAAAAGCATTAATCAATGCCATCAATGCTTCTGTATCAACATGCTGCTCATCTGTCTGAAGCACAAGACCATTCAGAATATCTGCTGCATCCTGAGCACCTGTAGGATTACCATAGCCATTTCTCATAATAGCCATAGCATTCTCATAAGCTGTTTTAAGCTCAGCATATGATTCATCCGTAAGACCATTGTTTACGCCATTATTGTATGCAGCCATTTTTGCATCCATAGCTCTTCTGAGGTTCTGATAATTCTGAGAATCCTTTGTAGGGGTAACAGCAAGACCGTTTGCCGCTGCCTGAATCTCATTCGCACACTCTGTTGCTCTGTTACCGGAAGTGAAGTAGCTGTTCGGATCAAGAGAAGTAGCTCTGTCAAATGCTGCACAAAGAGCAGCCATACCGCCCTGTGTGTAATCACTTACATGTAAATTGAGTCTGTCAGTATTATTTGCAATTGCATCAACAAGAATCTTGTAGTTTACAATTTGGATTTTTGTACCGAGATTCATAGTTGCTGTTGCACTGTTATGATCCTGTCCGAATAACCAATCTGTTGAATCAATTGTAGTCAATGCTGTTGTAGGTGTACCTGTATAATACATTGTATTACTGTATGAACGCTTTGTACTATTATTATCACAGGTCATACTTCCTGTCCATGTATTATCGGAATAACCTATCTGATAATTTGTTGCAGTTGACCAAACGAAGCCATCTGAATAACCCTTCCAATAATCTTTGAATGCAAGATTTCCGGTTGTAGTATACATAACACGAGGCTGGGTCTTATATCTTTTATTGGTGTTAGCATAGCCGGAAATAACAGGCATAGATGAAGTACTGCCATCATAAAGCAATACCGTTTCAGGATAATAAATATAACCGAAACAGCCATATTTTAATGCACCGCTCAACTTACCTGCTTCTACACCTACAGAGTAATCCGTAGCAGCAGAACCATCAGCATAAAGCAAGTTGGTATAAGCATCTGAAGGAACTGTTGATGAGCCGATTTTAGCTACACCATTTCCCTTATATGCAGTGAACTCACTCATATTGGCAATCGCCTTAGTAATAGCATCCGCCTTACCTTCAAGAGCATTGGTTACGCCGCCATAGATATACTGATCAATTGCTTTCTGTGCATCAACATAAGCAGTGTACGCTGCGGACATATTGGTATAAACCTTACCGTCCATCTTCTTTTCGTAAGCTGTCATTGCATCTGTTACTTCAATTACAGCAGGGTCTTTGGATGCATCAATATCCGCACTTACGTTAAAAGCAAAAACAGTAAGCGGAACGGATGTGATAACCATTAAAGCTGCAAGAAGAACAGATAAAATTCTTTTTGAAACTTTTGTCTTCATATCATTGATTCCTCCTAATCAATTTACCCCTCAGCCAAAGGCAAAAACCTTATAGACGCCTGCATTTCTGACCCAAATTCAGCACCTGATAATTGTCCAAAGCATAGAGCATTTAAAGATGAAATGGGTACAATACGCCCACTTCGCCCTTTTATATACAATAGCATAATAGCACAATAAAAATGCCTTGTCAATAAAATTTCAACAATAAAATGCGACATAATGTTTACAAAATTTTTACAAAATAATTTATGGACAAATCAGATGATTTTGTTGTTTTTCGTGTATATTTCGTGGGAGCACGGAGATTATCTCCTGCAAAAGGGAACATCTTCTTTTGTAAGTTTATACAATTTGTACGTATATTTAGTGCATTTTTTGAATATTTATACAAAGTTAACAAAAAGGGTTGAAAAGCGTAGCAACACTTATTATAATGTATATCAGTTAATAATTATTTTAAGGAGATATATATTATGGCAAAGGAAATAAAAAAGGTTGTTCTTGCCTACTCAGGCGGACTTGACACCTCAATCATCATTCCATGGCTTAAGGAAAACTACAATAACTGTGAGGTAATCGCAGTATCCGGTGACGTTGGTCAGGGTACCGAGCTTGACGGACTGGAAGAAAAAGCAATTGCAACAGGTGCATCAAAGCTTTATGTACTTGATTTAAAAGACGAGTATGTTGAGGACTACATCTGGCCTTGTCTTAAGGCAGGCGCCGATTACGAAACATATCTTCTCGGCACATCACACGCTCGTCCATGTATTGCAAAGGGTCTTGCTGAAATCGCAATCAAAGAAGGCGCTGACGCAATCTGTCACGGCTGCACCGGCAAGGGTAATGACCAGGTAAGATTTGAGCTTACTCTCAAGGCTTTCGCTCCGCAGATGGAGATTATCGCTCCTTGGAGAACATGGGACATCAAGTCACGTGAGGAAGAGATTGACTACGCTGAGGCTCACAACATTCCTCTTAAGATAAACCGTGAAACAAACTATTCAAAGGATAAGAATGTTTGGCATCTTTCACACGAGGGTCTCGACCTTGAGGACCCTGCAAATGAGCCAATGTATTCAAAAGAAGGCTTCCTCGAGCTGGGTGTTGCTCCTGAGCAGGCACCGGACGAGCCTACTTATGTTACCATTCATTTTGAAAAGGGTGTACCTACCGCAATTGACGGTGAGGAAATGAAGGCACTTGCAATTGTTGAAAAGCTCAATGAGCTTGGCGGTGCGAATGGTATCGGTCTTCTTGACATTGTTGAAAACCGTCTCGTTGGTATGAAGAGCAGAGGTGTTTATGAGACACCTGGCGGTGCAATCCTTTACAAGGCACACGAGCTTCTTGAAATGATTACACTTGACCGTGAAACTTCACATTATAAAAAGCTCGTTGCACAGAAATTCGGTGAGCTTGTTTACAACGGCTTATGGTTCACTCCTCTCAGAGAGGCTCTTTCAGCTTTCGTTGACAAGACACAGGAAACGGTTACAGGTGATGTTAAGCTGAAGTTATATAAAGGTAATATCATCAATGCAGGTATAACCTCTCCATATACTCTTTATGATGAAAACATTGCATCCTTCGGTGAGGACGGCGGAGCTTACAACCAGGCTGACTCAGCAGGATTCATCAACCTCTTCGGTTTATCCATCAAGGTTAAGGCACTCCTTGACGCACAGAGAGAGGATAAGGAATAATTCTTTCAACAGCTTTATTGAAATGCAGTAAGGGTCGTCGAGGCCGCCGACCCCTACCAAGTTCGGATAGTCGTATAAAAATTGTAAGGGCGGATTCAATATCCGCCCATTTCATACAGAAAAGGTGATTTTATGGCACAATTATGGAAAGGCAGGTTTAAAAAAGAGCTTGCCAAAGAAACAAATGATTTTAACTCATCCATCAAATTTGACTGCAGAATGTATGAAGAGGACATCAAGGGCAGCATTGCACACGCAACAATGCTCGGTGCCACAGGCATCATTGAAAAAAGCGAGAGCGAAAAAATCGTTCAGGGACTCAGCGAAATATATAATGATATAAAAAGCGGAAAGCTTTCCATTGATATGGAGGCTGAGGACATTCATACTTTCATTGAGGGTGAGCTTACCGAAAGACTCGGTCAGACAGGAAAAAGACTGCACACGGCCAGGTCACGAAATGATCAGGTTGCACTGGATATAAGAATGGTGCTGAAAAAGGAAATTGATGAAATCAGCCAAAAACTCAAAGAGCTCATTGATGTTCTGTGCACAAAGGCTGAGGAAAACAAGAATGCAATTATGCCGGGCTACACCCATCTCCAAAGGGCTCAGCCTATCACCTTCGGTCACCATCTTATGGCTTACTGTGCAATGCTTTGCAGAGATATTGACAGACTCGGTGATGTAAGAAAAAGAATGAACGTGCTTCCTCTGGGCAGCGGTGCACTGGCAGGAACAACATATCCGCTTAACAGAAATATGGTTGCCGAGCAGCTTGGCTTTGATGATGTCTCCGCCAACAGTCTTGACGGCGTATCGGACCGAGATTTCTGCATTGAGCTTGCATCTGCACTTTCTATTATAATGGTGCATCTTTCACGCTTCAGCGAAGAAATCATTATGTGGTGCAGCTGGGAATTTAAATTCGTTGAGCTTGATGATGCCTTTTCAACCGGCTCAAGCATTATGCCGCAGAAGAAAAATCCTGACATTGCAGAGCTTGTGCGAGGCAAGAGCGGACGCGTTTTCGGTGATCTGACAACACTGCTCACTGTTATGAAGGGTATTGCCCTCGCATATAATAAGGATATGCAGGAGGATAAGGAGGCAATCTTCGACGCTGTGGATACGGTTAAAATGTGCCTTAACGCATTCACTCCTATGATTGACACCATGACAGTACTTAAGGATAATATGCGAAATGCGGCTGCAAAGGGCTTTATCAACGCCACTGACTGTGCTGACTATCTTGTAGGCAAGGGTCTCCCCTTCCGTGACGCTTACAAGGCTACAGGCGAGCTTGTTGCAATATGCATTGACAAGGGACTGACACTTGAAACACTTCCTATTGAGGAATACAAGGCAGTATGTGACATTTTTGCTGATGATGTTTACACCGCAATAAACCTTGAAAAATGCGTTAACGACAGACTTGTTACAGGCGGACCGAGTGCGAAAAGCATTGAAGACCAGATTGCAAAAGCAAGAAAAAGAATCAAATAATTTTTATGCGACAGAAAATTTTAAATCTGTCGCATTTTTATTGACTATATTATGAAAAAAGAGTATAATATTTTTATATATAATCAAGCTGAAAGGTAATAGATATATGCGTTATAAAATCGTTGTGGACAGCTGCTGTGACCTGACACCTGAGATGAGGAAATGGGATAATCTTGAGGTTGTTCCCCTCACCTTACAAATCGATGATTATATTATTCCTGATGATGAATGTTTTGATCAGGATGATTTCATCGCAAGAATGAAGGCAAATAACGGTTCGGCAAAAAGTGCCTGTCCTGCTCCTGATGCTTTCAAAAAAGCATATGAGGGAGAATATGATGCCGTATTTGCACTCACAATAACAGATAAATTAAGCGGTACCTACAACAGTGCTCTTCAGGGAAAAATGCTTTATGAAGAGGAATATAACGACAATAAAAAAATATATGTTTTCAATTCGCTTGCGACATCAGGCATTGAAACAATAATTGTCCGTGAAATAAAAAAGCTCGGTGATGACGGCAAGGACTTTGATGAAATCGTTTCATACATTGATGATTATATCATCAATCATACCGGCTTATATTTCTGCCTTGACAGTCTCAATGCATTGAAGCAGAACGGCAGGCTTTTTGCTCTTGCTGCAGGACTTTTAGAAAAAATAAATCTTAAGCTTGTCTGCAAGGCAAAGGACGGCAATATCTCACCGTCAGGAAAGGATCTGACAATCAACCGAGCTCTGGTAAAAATGGCAAAGCTGATTGCACAGGATCTTGAAGATAAGGATTTAAGTGATAAAACACTTATCATTACCCATGTATGCTGTGAAGAAAGAGCAAAATTTGTTGCATCTAAAATTGCAGAAAAGGCAACCTTCGGCAATGTGGAAATACTCAGGGCATCAGGTCTTAATTCACTTTACGCATCTGACGGCGGAATCATAGTTTCATATAATTTTTAATAAGCAAATTCATTTTAAAAGAGGTAATATAAAAATGGAAATCAAGTACGAACTCACAAAAACACCAAAGGAAAAGCCACAGGGCAAGCTGGGATTTGGTCACATTTTCACCGACCATATGTTTATTATGGATTACAAGACAGGTGAAGGCTGGCACGATGCAAGAATTGTACCTTATCAGCCACTCACTCTTGACCCATCTGCTCTCGTATTCCACTATGCTCAGGAATGCTTTGAGGGCTTAAAAGCATACAGAACGCCTGAGGGTGAGGTTCAGCTCTTCAGACCTGACAAAAATGCTGAAAGAATGCAGTCAACTCATAACAGACTCTGTATTCCTGAAATTCCTGTTGAGGACTTTGTTGATGCTGTCAAGGCACTTGTAAGTGTTGAAAAGGACTGGGTTCCTTCAGAACCTGAGACAAGCCTTTACATCCGTCCTTTCACAATCGCAACTGAGCCTGTTCTCGGTGTTAAAGCTGCTGATGAGTACAAGTTCATCATTATCTGCTCACCATCAGGTGCTTATTACGAAGAGGGTATGAACCCTGTTAATATTTATGTTGAGGATGAATATGTACGTGCTACTCCAGGCGGAACCGGTTACATCAAATGCGGCGGCAACTATGCAGCATCCATCATCGCATCCGAAAAAGGTCACAAGCTTGGCTATTCTCAGGTATTATGGCTTGACGGTGTTGAAAGAAAGTATGTTGAAGAGGTTGGCTCAATGAACATTATGTTCAAGGTTGACGGTGAAATTTACACTGCACCTACAGTTGGTACCGTTCTTCCGGGTATCACAAGAATGAGCTGTATCGAGCTTCTCAAATCATGGGGCTATAAGGTAAATGAAACAAGATTCACAATTGATTTCATTATGGAAGCAGCTAAGAACGGTAAACTTGAAGAGGTATTCGGCACAGGTACAGCAGCTGTTATCAGCCCTGTAGGCGGTCTTACATATGAGGGTGATACCATTGAAATCAATGATTTCAAGACAGGCGAGCTTACACAGAAGCTTTATGATACGCTTACCGGCATGCAGTTTGGCAGAATTGCAGACGATATGGGTTGGATTGTAAAGGTTGATTAATCAGCCGATTAAAGTATTTATAGCAGCTTCAATTTGAGGCTGCTATTTTTTGCTTATGAGACGTATTGAATTTATAATCAAAGAAAAAGATAATAACAGACAGATAAAAGAATTTCTGCGTGATTTCGGTGTGTCCTCTTCCCTGCTGACTAAGCTCAAGCAGACTGAAAACGGTATAACCGTTAACGGAAACTTTGCCAGAACAATTGACCGACTGAGCATGGGTGACAGACTGGTAATATCCATTCAGAACAAAGGGCATATGCCAAAGCCTCTTGAAAATAATAATGTACAGATGGTATATGATGATGAGGATATTCTGGTACTCAACAAACCATTTATGATGCCTGTGCACGAAAGCCGAAATCATCAGGGTGACACCCTTGCAAATGCGGCTGCCTGTTATATGGAAAGTGATACGGCTTTCCGTGCAGTTTACAGACTGGACAGGGATACCAGCGGACTTGTTCTGACTGCAAAAAACGAGCTTGCTGCAAGCAAGCTGGCAGGCAGGATAAAAAAGGATTACTATGCCATTTGCGAAGGTGTATTGACCGACAGCAACACAATTGATTTGCCTATCAGAAGAGTGAGTGACAGCATCATCGAACGCGGTGTATTCAGTGACGGTGAAAAGGCAGTTACACACTGGCAGGCTGTAAAAAGCAATGGTGAAAGCACCCTGCTGAAAATTAACCTTGAAACCGGAAGAACACATCAGATACGTGTACACTTTTCACATATTGGGCATCCACTTCTCGGCGACAGTCTTTACGGAGGAAACTGTGATCAAATAACAAGGCAGGCACTACACTGCAAAACCATTTATTTCACACACCCTGTTACGGAAAAGCCGATGATCATCGACAGTAATTTTCCGGAGGATTTTTATCAAATTAAAGGACTGATATAATGCCATCCTTTTCAACACATTATATATTTGCATATGAAATGCTGCCGCAGATGAAAAGCATCGCAGATTTTGAGGTGAATGATGATGCGGTTTTCTTTGGTGCTCAGGGACCTGATATCTTCTTTTTTCACAGAGTTTTTCCATTTATGCCGGGCAGACCGCTGCGTAAATACGGTTCTATGATGCACCGTGCAAAGCCGTCTGTTCTGCTTGAAAATATGCGTGAATACTGCAAAACATCGGACAAGCCTGACGTTGCAAAATCCTATGTATACGGCTTTATCCTGCACTATTCACTGGACAGAATCTGTCATCCATATGTCTATTCATACCAAAATCAAATCACTGATAAGCACAGATGGACAAATCCGCACACTGCACATAATATCATTGAATTTTCAATGGACTCATATCTTTTAAATAAAAGAATGAATATTGCAGAACCGCAAAAATTCAAAACGTCGGAAACGATCAGCAGCAATAATAATGTAATCACCGAAATCGCTAAGCTGCTGAACTATGTCGTTCCGAAAACAATTCATAAAAATATAACTGTTTCTCAGGGAATAACCGCACTCAGGGATTTGAAAACCGTACAGAAAATATGCTATGATCCTAAGGGAATCAAGCATATTGCAGTTACTCCGCTTGAAATCATTGCAGCACCCTTCAGCCGTAATTTCAAATTTACTGCAATGATGCGTCCAAAGGACTTGGAAAAAGCAAAAAAATATGCTAATATAGAGAACAGTGTATGGAAATCTCCTTACAGCAATACCGGCAGCAATGAAAGCTTTGAGGAATTATTTGAGCTTTCAAAAGCTGATGCAATAAAACTGATAACTGCATTTCAGGCAGGAGAAGATTGTGAAAAAATCACAGAAAATAAATCATTTTTAACAGGAGTTGAAGTTATATGAAAACGATACCAAGCTTTCAGATTGACCACAATATTTTAAAAAAGGGCATTTATATCAGCAGAATTGATGATGATATTACGACTTATGATATCCGTATGCGCGAGCCGAACAGGGAAACGGTTATGACAAATGCTGCAATGCATACAATTGAGCATCTTTTTGCAACCTATGTAAGAAATACGGAATTCGGTGACAACATCATCTATTTCGGTCCTATGGGCTGCAGAACAGGCTTTTATTTTCTCACAAGAAGTCTCAGCGACAATTACACAATCGGTCTTATAAAAGAGGCTTTTCAGTTCATCGCTGATTACTGGGGCGTTGTTCCCGGTGCCACACCAAAGGAATGCGGCAACTGTCTTGACCACAGTCTTCCACAGGCTAAGGAGGAGTCAAAGGCATTTTTAAAGGTAATTAAGGATTGGACAAAAGAAGATTTAAAATACCCTGTGGCTCCTGTAGAAGAGGAATAAAAGAACTAAAAGAGCACCTTATTTTTTAGTGTTCTTGCTATATGTCCTAAAAAATAATATAGTTAAAAAAGCAATAGAAATACAAGGAACAGATAATGGCAAAGCAGAAGAATAAGAAAAAACAGCAAAAGGATAAAATTCCAAATTATGAGCAGAGGAAATTTCATTACCTGATTATAGCTCCGTATATCCTAATTTTGTTAATATATATAAATTACAAACAGGTTTGCTATTTCTGTGCAAAGGTATTTTCAAAAGCAAATCAATTTTTATATCAGCCAAAAACCTCATTCTTTTTAATACTGTTTTTCGTACTATTATTTGTTTTAATGATTGTTCTGGGTGTATTTATTGATAATGCAAAAAAATCAGAGCTTAAGTTCAAGGACTATTTTTCACTGAAAAACAACAAAGCAAAAAAACAGGTCAGAAAAGTTGTTATCACATCAACAGCCATTATTCTGCTTTGTGCATTGTCTTTTGGTTTAGCCAGTCAATCAAAATATATTGCCGAAGATAATGCCGTTATTTCATACAGTTTATTCCGAAACAGACAGGAATATATACGCTATGATGATGTGACATCAGTGGAGGTAAGGGCAGAATACCAAAGTGGTGTTCATACCGCAAGAATCCATTCCGGCGGAAAGTACGTATTGCTTGTCACTTTAAAAACAGATGAACAACAATTTGAAGCAGATGAATTTGATTTCGGAAATGATTATTCAAAAATCGTATCCTTTTTAGAAATCTTTGATTCAGACAAAGTTGCCATCGACAAAGAAAGTATAAGGGAAATGCAAACATACAATAACAGTAAAAATACCACTCTTGAATCAATCATCAATACTTATTAATACCTAAATAAAAAACAAACCCACTATTGAGCTTTTACCTTAAAAGTTTAATAGTGGGTTATATTTTTCTAAATCTTATCCTTGTATCTCTCAGCGGTTATGATGCCGTCCTTCACATTCAGCTTGCAGATACGTGCATTACGTGCATCAAATGCATTTGCACCAAGTCCGTCCTCATAATCCCTTGCATGATACACAGCATACCACTGTCCGTCCTCTTTTATCATGGAGTGATGTCCTGTGCCCTCTTCAAATTCATTGGCTGATAAAACAGGATGATAGGTATGATCATCCGGATATTTTTCAAACTTGATTTTTGTCAAATCCGTCTCATCCGTTTTTGCTCTCGCATAGCCGATATAATAAGTAGGCTGTTCAAAGCAATTTCCTGAATACATAACATACTGCCAGTCACCCTCTTTAAAATAGAAAGCACCCTCTATGGTATGCCAGTGCTGACCTTTCTTATATCTGTCACGTCTGTAAATATCCTCATCAAGCGTCGGTTTAATTACAGATACCGGCTTACCCTCAGCGTGATAAGGGTCAATGAGTCTGTCTACGGCAATATAGGTGCCGATTCTGTCACCCTCAAAGCTGTTTGTTGAATAAAAGATAAATAAGCCTGATTCATTTTTAACAACGTGAGAGTCAATGGAAAATGGGTGAAGAAGCTGAGTCGCATTGGTGAAAGGACCTAACGGATTATCGGCCTCAGACACAAACATCGCTCCCCTGTGACCGCCCTGATCCGGCGTATCATTATAAATCTCAATGGAATTATACATATAATATTTTCCGTCGAGTTCAATAACACTTGGCGCCCAGAACGCCTCGTGGTCAGGAATCGTCATAACCATTCCATAGTATTCCCAGCCGTCAAAAAGATTGTCAGACTGATAGGCATAAATGCCGTCGTGACCTGTGGTATAAATGTAATACCTGCCGTTTGATTTTAATATAAACGGATCTGCCTGTCCGATATAGTTTTCCTTATCAATTTTCAAAAGATGCATTGCTGTTCCTCCTGAATACTTAATGGCAGTATTATACTATAAAGGGGTATCAAAATACAACAGATATTTATACAATTTTAAGTTATATTTTTTCACAGATATAAAACCAGCTGCAGTCACTGCATATGTCCTTTGGAAGAGGTGTTTCACCCTGTTCCAGCTTTTCTTTTACAAGGCCGTCATATCTGCTGACCTTGTTTTCATCAGCACATTTACCGTCAATATTGTTAGGGCAAAAGGAACAAATATCGTCACAGCTTTCCACAAGCGTATAGTTATCATCTTTAATACTTGATTTAACCTTTTCTAAATTATCACAAAAGTCATCGCTATATCCATTCCCCTGATATCGCGGTATGCACATCAGATGATGATATCTTATCTTCATGATTTGATAAACCTCTTCAGCCTGTTCGTCAGAACTGCTGCAACTGCAATTTTGATTGCATCAGGGATTAAAAATGGTATTACACACCAGCCAAGTATTGTACCGATGGATGCGGCATCATTTGATTTTGCATAAACAACCGCAAACCACACAGTGCCAAAGGTATAGCACACAAGAATTCCGACTATCATTGAAAGAATAAGCGGTATAAGCTTACCCCTGCATTTATCGGAAACAAATCCGACAATCAATGCCGTGAATATAAATCCGATAATATATCCGCCTGTTGAATTCAAAATAATTCCCACACCGGATGTAAAGCCTGAAAAAACAGGCACTCCGATTGCACCGAGAATAATATAAACAACCGTTGCAAGCGTTCCCTTTTTCCAGCCGAACAAGCCTGAAATCAGACAAATACCCATTGTCTGCAATGTAATCGGCACAGTCAGCGGAATTGAAATCCAGGAGCATATGGCAATAAGAGCCACACTCAAGCCTATGTAAGCGATATCAATTGTTTTTAATTTACTGCTTTTCTTTTGTTCTTCACTCATAATATTTTCATAACCTTTCCATATGCATAGTGGTTAACCACTGTTTTTCATTTTTGAAGATTATGCCACATTGAAAGTATATTGTCAACTTTTTATTTTATAAAGGTTTACAATTGAATTTAAGTATAAAAACACAAGAAAAAACCGCAGTAATACTGAAATCGAATTCAGTACCACTGCGGTATTTATCTGGTTCTGATTATTTATAAAGCGGTCCGTAATTCTGACAAGCACGGAAATCAGCAGACTCTGTATCCTCTGTTCCGAAAGCTGACCAAGCATGCGGACGGAAAATATTTTCCTTAGCCACATTATGCATATTCACCGGAATACGAAGCATAGAAGCAAGTGTGATTAAATCAGCACCCACGTGACCGTAAACGGTAACGCCGTGATTTGCGCCCCAGTTCGCCATAACGCTGTAAACATCGGTGAATGCACCCTCACCTGTAAGACGTGGTGCAAACCAGGTTGTAGGCCAGGATGGGTCTGTTCTCTTATCAATCGTATTGTGAATCTCATCAGGCAGATCAACTGTATAACCCTCCGCAATCTGCATAACAGGGCCTATACCGTCAACAACATTCACTCTGAGCATGGTTACAGGCATCTCGGCCTGACAGCGGAAATGGCTTGAGAATCCGCCGCCTCTGAAATACTCATAGTTGGCTCTGCACCAGTCCGTAGCATCAAGGCAAGCCTTGATATCCTCATTGGTCATCTCCCAGAAAGGCTTCATACAGCCTTCGCCGTTACTGTTTTTAACAGCACCGCTGCCGTCAAGTGCAGTCGCACCTGAATTAATCAGATGAATAAATCCGTTCTTTGCCACACCGTCAGGACGTACACCTGTCACACGCTCACAGGCATCCGGACTCCAGTAGGTACGAACATCATGGAAGCAAGGAGCAGTATGGGATACAAGGGTGCCGAGCATCATTGCCACACCGTTCAGGGTATCATTTTCCGTAGCAAACGGAGTCGGCATTTTTGCGCCGTTCCAGTCAAAGGTAGAAGCCATAATTGCCTCTGTAAAGTCTGCATTAGGAAGCCAGTCAGTCCAGTTACGCTGACCCTGGAAACCGCCGGCAACCGCATTTTTACCAAGTGCCTCTTCGTGCCATCCCATTTCGTCAAGCTTTTCATTGCCGTAAAGGATATCACGCATAACCATAGTCATCTTTGTGACAAACTCCCAATCCTTATCAGCAGGTACAACCTTTGATTTTGTGATAATTTCAGGCAGCTCCTTACCCTCGTTAAGGTCAAAGCCTTCCTTACAGTTTTCTTTAACCCAAGCAAGTGCCTTATCGTACTCATCGTGGTCATAGATTTCAAGAGTGATTCTGCGGACAATTTCCGTCATATCTACCCACTCGGCACGAATACCGAAATATTTCTGGAACATATCGGCATTGCAGTATGAACCGGCAATACCCATTGCCACACCGCCGAGATTTACATATGCCTTATTCTTCATCCAGCCAACTGCAACAGAAGCCTTTGCAAAACGGAGTATTTTTTCAGCCACATCTGACGGCACTGATGTATCGCTCATATCCTGAACATCGTGTCCGTAGATTGAAAATGCAGGCAGACCCTTCTGTGCAAATGCTGCCATAACCGCTGCAAGGTAAACTGCACCCGGTCGCTCAGTTCCGTTAAAGCCCCATACAGCCTTAATTGTATTCGGATCCATATCAAAGGTTTCGGAACCGTAGCACCAGCAGGGTGTAACGGACAATGTTGCAACTACATTTTCATTTGCAAACTGATTGGCACATTTTGCAGCCTCAGCTCCGCCGCCGATAGTGGTATCACTGATTACACACTGCACAGGCGTACCGTCAGGATAATAAAGGTTAGACTCAATAAGCTCCTTTGCAGCCTTAGCCATACCCATTGTCTGAACCTCAAGGCTTTCACGAACACCGCCCCAGCGGCCGTCAATAGTAGGTCTTATACCAATCTTTGGATAATTCATAACTTTTACCTCTCTTTAGTATTATTACTTAATTATTATTTTGCAGAATTTTTCATATGCATGCTCCCAGCTTTCCATATCCTTTGGGAGATACTCTTTAACCTTTTCCTGTTTTCTCAGAAGAGCTCTTCCCTCTTCAATACTGCTGATATCCCCAAGTGCAATCAACTGCAGCAGGATATTGCCAAGTGCTGTTGCCTCAGTCGGTCCTGCAATCACAGGAATACCTAAGCTGTTTGCCGTCATCTGACATAAAAAGCTGTCCTTTGTTCCTCCGCCCAGAAGATGAAGAACATCAAAAACTTTCCCTGTATTTTCAGAAATCTGATGAATCGCAAATTTGTATTTCATTGCCAGACTTTCGTAAATACAGCGCACCAGTGCACCATCGCTCTGCGGTACAGGCTGATTTGTTCTTTCACAGAATTCGCGTATTTTTTCAGGCATTGAACCTGCTGTTGCAAATTCAGGTGCATCAGGGTCGATAAAGCAGTCAAATGCTTTTTCTGCCCTTGCAAGCTGCTCCATATCATTAAAGGAATACGCCTTACCAGCTGCTTTGAAATTTCTCCTTATTTCCTGAATCAGCCAGAGACCGCTGATATTCTTAAGGTAATTTATCTTTCCGTTTGCACCAAGCTCGTTTGAAAGATCATCGTTCATACTTTTTTCAGTAAGAACAGCGTTGTCACACTCACAGCCAATCAGTGACCAGGTTCCGCAGGAAAGAAATGCACTGCACCTTTCACTATCGGCAGGCATTGCGGCAATGGCACACTGTGTATCGTGGCCTGCCACCTTGATAACCTTAATGCCCTTATATTCTCCGACAATAGATGCACTGTCAACCAGCTTTTGCAGAACACAAGTATCAACGCCTGACAGCTCGGCAATATTAAAATCCCAACTATCCTTATCAAAATGATACATCTGAGATGTGGAGGCAATTGTTTTTTCCGCTGACTTGTCACCGCAGAAAGCCCAGGCAAAGAGGTCGGGCATAAAAAGGAGTGTCCTTGCGTTCTCTTTCTTTTCCGCCATAAGCTGAAAGAGTGTGTTGATCGGCATAATTTGATTGCCTGTGGATTTATACAAATCGTAAGGGGATATTTTTTCAAACAGCTTATCTGGCATACCGTTTGTTCGTGTATCACGATAGTTCACAGGCAGTCCAATCAGTTCATCCTTATCATCCAGGAGTCCGTAGTCAACACCCCAGGTATCAAAAGCAAAGGAATCTGTATCACCGCAAATATCTATAGCCTTTTTCACCTCAGCTAAAAGATAGGGAAAATCCCAGCAGAGCTGTCCATCCTCATACTTCGGTACATTGTCAAACCTATGTATTTCCTTATAACTTAGCTTTTCACCGCCAAATTCAGCCTTTATTGCCCTTCCTGTTGAAGCACCGAAATCAAAAGCAAGTACTGTACTCACGGTGTTACAACTCCTTTCTTAAGAAGAACATTGGCATAAACAGCTGTCTCGCCTGTGGCAATAATGAGATAAGCATTCTTTGCTCTTTCATAAAAAGCAAAGCGTTCCGTCATTTCTATATCGTGATGATCAGGCTCATATTTGTTAAGTAAAGCCTCATATGTTTTCCATATCTCAGGCTCAGGACAGCTGTCACCCTTAACAACCTCCATCAAAGCAACAGGCTTTTCTGTATATCTGTCCAGCGGAATAAGCTGTAAAACAGCATCTAAAATCTCTGCAGCACCATTGCCGTCAGCACGTACAACAATTGCATCCTTGCCAATGCTTTCACAAGGGAAATTGCCGTCTGCAATAATCAGCTCATCACCGTGACCCATTTCACACAGTGCCTTTAAAAGCTCAGGTGAAATAATTGGGGGAATTCCTTTTAACATACTCAGTCCTCCTTTGCATGCAGCATAGGGTCATCAGGATTGAATGTTTTATAACCCGGATGTCTTCCTGTAACCTGATAATAGCTTCTGAGGTCAATAAGCTTTTGAATATTCTCTCTGCTTATGTCATGGCTGCCGCCGAGTATAACGGCATTAATTGTAATCTTTGCCCAAAGCTCAAGACTTTCCATTCTGTAAAATGCAGTTACCACATCACTGCCTACGGCAAGTGCACCGTGATTTTCAAGCAGCATAACATCATGCTCCTCAAGATATGGCTCAATTGCATCAGGCACTTCAGTCGTTGAAGGGGTACCGTATGGTGTAAGCGGAACAGCACCCATAACAGCAACGTCCTCAATCATATTATACATATCCATTGCCTTGTGAGCCACTGCAAAGCCTGTTGCTCCGGGTGGATGAGCATGAATAACACTCATAACATCATCACGCTTATCATAGCAGCGAAGATGCATCTTGATTTCACTTGAAGGTCTGAGCCCCTCAGCAGCCTCCAGCACATTACCCTTGCTGTCAATACGGATTAACTTTTCAGGTGTTATAAAAGATTTGCTCATACCTGTCGGTGTAGCAAGTATTGTGCCGTCGTCCAGCTTAACACTTACATTACCATCGTTTGCCGCAACCCAGCCAAGCTGCCACATCTTGTGACAAATGTCACATATGAGTTCCTTTTGTTCGTTAATATTACTCATTTTGATTTCCTTTCTATTTTTCATTTGACATACCATATTATAAATGATATTCTAATTGTATTATATTACATTTCAATATTCTTCGCTTGGGGCATTATATGCTTGTAATATGATAATATTCACTTTTGGCGGTAAATAATGAATTATAGTGAGCTTTATGAAAACAAAAAAAGAGGAACCTTTGATTTCCCTATCGAATTATACTACGTTGATTCAGCATCTGCACGTTATCATATGCCGCTTCATTGGCACCTTGAATATGAGCTGATTTTGGTTTTAAAGGGCAGCTTTGAACTGTCCCTTGACGGAAAAAGTTATATGATGAATGCAGGCAATTGTGCCTGGATAGGTGATGGTGTTGTTCACGGCGGTATTCCTCACGACTGCGTATATGAATGTGTTGTGTTCGATTTAGGCACGCTTCTGCACGATACCCCTGTCTGCTCACGCAGTGCTGCAGAATTTCTGGCAGATGAAAACGGCTACACAGGTATTTTTGAAGCAGGCAGCAAACAGGCAGAGCTTGCCGATAAAATATTTGAGTCAATGGAAAAGGAGCAGAAAGGCTATGAATGGACAACCGTAGGACTGATGTGGCAGCTTATGGGAAGCCTTATCAATACCAAAGCAAAAAACATTTCCCTTTCAAAAAACCGCCGGCAAATCATCAGACTGAAAAATGTTTTAACCTATATCCGTAATAATTACGAAAACCCTATAACTCTTGCTGAGCTTGCCGATGTTGCAGGTATGGTTCCGCGTTATTTCTGCCGTGCATTTTCAGATATGACAGGCAAAACACCTATAGAATACTTAAATTATTATCGGATTGAATCAGCAGGTGAAAGACTTCTGCTTACAGATGAATCCATAACTGATATTGCTTTGGGCTGCGGCTTCAATGATATGAGCTACTTTTCAAAAACCTTTTCACGCTACAAGGGAATGAGTCCAAGCATTTACCGAAAAAATCATATAAAATAGAATATAAAAATGGGAGTATAAAACTGAGGCTGCAAACACAGTTTTTATACTCCCATTTCATTTTTCCAGTATTCAAAAAGCCTGTCATCACTCCATCCTGCATTGGCAGGACTTGTGGAGGGCAGACATACGGCACTGATGCCGATCTGTTTTTCCATATATTTTTTATATAAGCTATATGCCTTTTTGCCGTTTACAAATATCTTTTTGATTTGTGCACTTTCAAGGATTACACTCAAATCATTAGGCACAACATTTTTTATGGTACTGTCCGCAGAACCGCTTATTTCACAGGAATGAATCACATCCCAAAGTGCAAAATGATGATCTAGTATCAGTTTTGTTTTCTCCTCAACACTTGACGGAACAGGAGCATCACATATTTGCGCCATAACACTCCAGAAACGATTTCTCGGATGGCCGTAAAAAAAGCCTTCCTCCCTTGACTTGACTGAAGGAAAAGAGCCTAAAATCAGAATTTCCGACTTCTCATTATAAAGCGGATGAATCGGATGTACAATCATATTTAAATCTTCCTCGCCTTGATAATAAAAGAAAGCGGATAATGCTCTGCCTTCACTCCTGAATAATACGCTGAATGCTGTTTTCTGTCAGCCCTCAGCTTTTCTACATCAACATCCTCTATAACCTTTTCAACGCAAAAGCCTGCTTGGGCAAGTGCATTAATATAGGTTGACAATTTTCTCTTAATAAGAGTTACAGGATTACCGCCCTTTTCAAAGGTAATCGTTTCTTCTGCATTATAATTGCCTGTAAAGCGAAGCGTATTGTCCTCAAGCTCAATGCAGTTGATTAAAGGGTGGTCCCAGCTGAAAACAAAGATTCCGTCCTTTTTCAGATAAGAATATATGTTATCAAAAGTCTTTTGAATATCTGTAGTCCATCCGATTGCATAAACTGAATAAACAACATCAAAATATCCAATCGGTATACCCTCACCCTCCTCCATAGGAGCATTTACAAGGGTAGCACTGTAACCACTGTTATTCAGAAGCTTTGCAGCATTTGACACCTGTCTTGAGGATAAATCGACACCCCAAAGCGTGCCTGCACCCTGCTCCTTGCACCACAGAAGAGAATGTCCGCTGCCGCAGCCTATATCCAGAATTTTTTTATCTTTCAGGTCACCCAACAGATTGAGCTGATTTTCATCAGGACAATATACACCATAGGAGGGCAAGGCAGTGGCGCCGAACCAATCATCTGCAATTAAGTCCCAACTGTTTTTGTTCTGAAATAAAATATATTTATTCTGCTCATACATATTATCATTCATTACAATCAGGCTCTTTCTTATCTTTTTTACTGTTAACCGTACCAATTATGACACAGATAACGCCAACAACAAAGACCACAGTGAAAATAATAATTAAAAGTTTGGCCTGATATGATAGCTCTGTTGAACTGTTCTGTGCATTTATCTCTGAGGAGCTTTCTCTCTTTTCAACATTTGCATTATTTGATTCTGCACTCTGCAAAATTTCTTCTGTCACTTCATCATCAGCAAGCTGATTAACCGAGCCTGAAAACTTTGTTGCAGGAGCTGACGTTTTCTTATTAGCCGACGTATTCCCTGAACCGGAAAATTTAGTGCTTGTTTCTTTTATCGCCTTTGTTGTATTGGTCTTTGCTTTCGTTTCTGTCTTCTGGCTTTTCTTTGATGTTGTCTGCTTCGTCGTCTTTTCCTTTGTAGTCTTTACTGTTGTAGGTACATACATATCCAGATGAGCACTGTCAAGCAGATTATATGTACAATTCAGTCCGCAGTAATATTCACAGCTTATAGAATTATTAAGCATTCTGTCCGTTTTATTTTTTAATTTGAACGCAACAAAAACACCGCCGCCCTGCCGTTTGCACGATGCCTCATCAAGATTATAATATACATCAATGGATTCCAATGTATTTTTACTGGAGCTGTTCATCAGACCGTTCTTGTCCACCTGAAAAAGATAGGTATTAACATCATTTTTAATCGTAAATGCAAGCGTTATATTTTCATTGGTATTTTTGTCTATTCTGTAATCTGTAAAACGCGAAAATAAATAAAAACAGCCCTCATCCTCATCAGCAATATATTTTGAAAAACCCTCAAAATAATCGTCACCGGAATAGTAAATTTCATTCCCCTTATCTATCCAGTAAATCTCATCCTCTACCAAATCAGTGTTCAGTGCAAATACACAAGACGGAAATGAGATGATAGAAAAGCATATAAAAACAGGAATGATTTTTCTGAAAAGTCCATCAAAAATACGCTTTCTAACGACTTTCATAAAATCATCCCTCTCTTAATCACTGATAAAAATATACCATAATTTACCAATAAGGTAAATAGTTTTACAAAAAATTTGAAGAAAATATAACGTTTTTATTGATTTTCGTAACAAATTGATTTCGTTTTTCATAGTATAATGTCCATTTATATAGAAAAGCCAAAATGCTATAAAAAAGAATATAGTGTAATTTCCAGTCGGAGTTAACACTGAAAAGCATAATTCTATCAAAATAAAAAACTCACAATTCACAGACAAGTTTCTGCTAAATGTGAGTTTTTATTATACAACATCATTTTATACCAATATAACTATTTATTTTTATAGTAGTTATCTAATAATTCTTTTGCTTTCTTTGCTATTGCATTTGAAAGTGGTGGAGGTACAGCATTTCCCACTTCTTCACAACGTTTTGTATGGCTTCCGATGAATTTATAATCAGTTGGAAAACCTGTAATCGTTGCCGCTTCTCTGACTGTTATACTTCGGTGTTCTTTCGGATGTATAGGAAAGTTACTGTGTCCCGGAACAAGCGTTGGACTTGGGGCATTACCATTTAATCTCATTGTATTACCACGTGAATAAAATCTACTGATTTTTAATTCAGGCGGTAATTCATCAATGTGATTTGCAATGTTATCGCCTTCAGATATATATTTGAATCTTTCTACAGTTTTTTTCGCATGATTCATCGGAATATTATCTATATCTGAATTATCACTGTAGTTTATTTTTTTTAATGCTTCATTTACTGTAACAACAGGTTTATATTCTTTTCCGTCTTCATACAAATACGGATATTTTTTTATCAGTGCAGGTTCTGCATATTCGGCTAATGGAAATTTGTATTCTATATTTATATCATTTCTGACAGCAACAATTATGACTCTCTCCCTTTTAGTAGCGGCACCATAGCAAGCGGAGTTCAAAACTTTTTTATACACAGTATATCCCAAACTATTATACCTTTGCTTAATATCCTCCATTACAGATACTAAAAAACCTTTTGTTTTTAATTGTGTTAGTAAATATTCTTTTTCTTTTCTTAAAGATTTCCCATATTCGTCAAATTCTTGAGAAAGCATTTGCTTCTTTCTTAAATTAGCCTTTTCACCTTTATAGTTTTCTAATCGCTGCCAAACTTCATCAATTCTTTGAGAAAGCTCCGGTGGCGTTTTCGATGATAAAACTTCAGCTGTTTGAATCCCCGGAACATTTTCGATAATACTTATTTTGGGCATAACTGATTTAACTATATCTAATTGTTTTCTATAAAAATAATTTCTTTCATCATTGGGTGAACGCTCTCCTGCCAAACTGAATCCTTTGCAAACAATCCCACCAAACAATACATCAAGTTCTCCTTTTTTCATATTGGTTTTTTTCAGTATTTCATCAGGATTGACATCAACTATACTTGTTTCATCCACAAATGCAGTTTCTGCTATTTCAGGGTTATTAAGAAGAAGTGTTTCAATAGCTTCATGACAAAAATCATTAACATATTTGGATATAAATCCATTCTGTTTAAATCCTATATGAGATCCTCCAGCTCCAACAAACGTTTCATATATTGTATACATTATTTATATACCTTTCTGAATTTCATTGATATATCTATCAATATATTCGTATGCAATGCTATTTTCTCTAATTTTTTTGGCAAAGGAATTTTCATTTAAATCTAATGGATTATATACCAGTTTTCTATAAGACTTTCGCGGTTTAAAATCAATAATCCCAAAATCATCTCTAAAAATATTCATCCAGCTTGAAATATATCTGCCATTTGATTGTGTCAAATATAACACATTTCTATTCATATATCTGCTATCAATAGCATTACATAAAGATTGATTATCTAAGTCTATTTCTGTAGAGTTATTGAAACATTTTAGTATTTCAATAAAATATGGTTCTAAGTATGAATAGAACATATTTACCGCGAAATCCTCATATTCCATCAATGCAAGAATTTTTCCCACTGCCGTCGGTAAATTGTTATTATCAATTAAACCTAAATTTGCAAGCGTAATAAATGCATTTCTCCAATTTCCATTATTTATAGTATTTAATTTTCTTAAAAAAGATGTTTCGGCAACTTTTCTATTACAAAAAGTTCTTCCCATTTGTGATAAAAGTAAACAGTATTTTAACAATATGTAATATTCAAACAGTCTATTATCACGAAAATAGTACTGTGATATAGTAACTAAATTGTCTGCTTCTGCATTATCCAGTTCTTTTAATTCTTTGTCTGTAATTCTTCTAACAGCATTATTATTTTCATTCAACTCTAATATTATGGTTGAATCTGGATATTTAAATCTAGCAATATTAAATGTATTATTTTTAATGACTGATGAAGGGTAAAAATAAACTGTTTGAAATTCGTCCGAATACTTATATGATTTATGAGAGATATTTTTTTCCATAAAATACTCATATTGGAATAATTGACCAATACCTCTTACGTAATCAGTTACATTTATGTTTCCCGCTTTACATTCAACAATGGCATTGATACTTTCTTTATCTGCAATTGTAAAATCAGCAGTAATGCCATTAATATAAGTATCTTCTTTAATAAAATCCACTGTAGTTGAAATATTCAAAGCGGTTAAAATACCATTTTGGACCGTATTTTCTGTGGCGACCCTATTTTGTACTTCTGCTTCGTCGATATAATTCATTATAGCATCTCCTATATCAATATGTCTTATTATATCACACCAGGTAAATGGCGTTCAAGTTTTAAACTAAAATACTTTTTACTCAGCAATTAATTAAATATATACTTTGAAAACACACATTAAAAATAAAAAGTAGTACACTTTATTGTGCAAAATAAAGTGTACTACTTTTATGGTCGAGGTGACAGGACTCGAACCTGCGGCATCCTGCTCCCAAAGCAGGCACTCTAGCCAAACTGAGTTACACCTCGATATCATTAACGAGTATCGCAAGGATACTCGTTAACCTGGTGGAGGAGGGTGGATTCGAACCACCGAAGTCACTGACGACAGATTTACAGTCTGTTCCCTTTGGCCGCTCGGGAACTCCTCCATATTTAAACTACCGTACCTGCTGATACGGTAGTATTTATTGGAGCTGGTGAACGGACTCGAACCCCTGACCTGCTGATTACAAATCAGCTGCTCTACCAACTGAGCTACACCAGCGTATCTCCAACGCTCTAATAATATATCACAAGTTTATTACATAGTCAAGTGTTTTTTTAAATTATTTTCCCCAATTTTCAATTACTTTTTCAATCATTTCAGGATTTCGTGTTGTAATGTTATCCGGCTTGATTGCCAGCATCTTTTTAGCGGTTCTTTCCTTATCAACTGTCCAAACCGACAGCTTATATCCTTTTTTATGGAGAAGTGACGAAAGCTGTGAGCTTGCATATTTATGATTACAATTAATACCAACTGCTCCTGTCTCCTCAAGCAGTTCAATAAGCTTTGTTCGATATTCGTCAAAAAAGACCTTTGTTCTTGATGGCATATAGTTAAGATAATATTCCATACCGGCACAATCCGATTCCTTAACCGCCTTGACATTCATCGTTTCAATACCTGTAAGAAAAGCGTTATCAACAAGATCATATTTAACAAGGAGCTGATACATTGCATTAAGAACCCTTGTTTCTTTTATATCAAGATTGATTTTAATATCTGTACCCTTAAGAAGTGCAAAAGCCTCCTCAAGCTCAACGCCGTCATTATTCGTTACAACCAAATCATGACTCATAACGACAGTATGGTCCGGTCTCTGACGTATATCAAGCTCTACAATTGCTGCCTTATTATCAATTGCAGCCTGCACATATTCCACTGAATTCATAGGTGTATCATACGCACCTGTATGTGCTGTTAATGTAAAGTCCTCCACGAAGGTCAACTTCCTCTCATCATATGATTTTGTTACAGCATAATCGGCAACGCCGATTACCATAGCTACGGAAACAATAAAGGCAAAAATCTGATATGATATGTGCTTTGCCCAAGTAGGAGTCATATTTCTTTTCAGGAATTTTTTGAACTTAACCCATTTTGACACTTTTTCAGCCATATAATATCCACAACCTAAAATAAATATAGGAGCAGTATAGATTTATACTGCTCCTTTTCATTAACAATTAATCCTGGTGAACACTGCCGGAATAGTTAGGAGCTTCCTTAGTAATTGATACATCATGAGGGTGACTTTCAACCAAGCCTGCGCCTGTGATTTTAATAAACTGAGCCTTTGTGCGAAGCTCTTCAATTGTGTGGCAGCCGCAATAACCCATACCTGAACGAAGTCCGCCCATCATCTGGAATATTGTATCACCGAGAGGTCCCTTATAAGGAACACGACCCTCAACACCTTCAGGTACAAACTTCTTTGAGCCCTTCTGGAAATATCTGTCTGCACTTCCCTGATTCATTGCACCAAGTGAGCCCATACCACGATAAACCTTAAACTGACGGCCCTGATAAATCTCAGTTTCGCCCGGTGATTCCTCACAGCCTGCAACAAGTGAACCAACCATAACAACTGAACCGCCTGCTGCAATTGCCTTAACAATCTCACCGCTGTATTTAATACCGCCGTCTGCGATAACAGGGATTCCATACTTATCTGCTCTTTCGGCTGAATCATAAATTGCAGTAATCTGAGGTACACCGATACCTGCAACAACACGAGTTGTACAGATTGATCCCGGACCGATACCGACCTTAACTGCATCTGCACCTGCCTTGATAAGAGCCTCAGTTGCATCAGCTGTAGCAACATTACCTGCAATAAGTGAAATTTCAGGGAATGCATTCTTAACCTTTTCAACTGATTTCATAATATTCATACTATGTCCGTGTGCTGAATCAAGAACAAAAGCATCAACACCGGCATCTGCAAGCGCCTTTGCACGAACAAGAACATCCTCTGTTACACCCAAAGCAGCCGCACAAAGGAGTCTGCCTTCTTTATCTCTTGCGGTATTCGGATACTTAACGCTCTTTTCAATATCCTTAATGGTTACAAGACCTGTAAGCTTTCCGTTTTTATCAATAAGAGGAAGTTTTTCAACCTTAGAACCCATAAGAATCTTTTTCGCATCTTCAAGGGTTGTACCCTCTTTTGCAGTAACAAGCTGGTCCTTAGGCGTCATAACAGTTGAAATCTTCACGCTGTAATCAGACATAAATCTCATATCACGGTTGGTAAGGATACCGACAAGCGTTCCGTCAGCCTCACAAATCGGAACACCACTGATATGATATTTGTTCATAAGCTCTTCGGCATCTGATGCCAAATGGTTAGGAGAAAGGAAAAACGGATTGGTAATTACGCCGTTTTCAGATCTCTTTACCTTATCAACCTCAGTAGCCTGATCTTCAATCGGCATATTCTTATGAATAACACCAATACCGCCTTCACGTGCAATGGCAATTGCCATACGTGATTCAGTAACCGTATCCATTGCCGCTGTCATAAGCGGTATATTAAGGGTAATATCCTTTGTCAGCCTTGTCTGAAGCTGTACTCTGTCAGGAGTTACATCAGATTCAGCAGGGATGAGAAGAACATCATCAAAGGTTAATCCCTCTTTTACAAACTTAGCACCGTATTCGCTCATAAATCCGCCTCCGTTTAATATTATTAAATCAAAGATGCAAAACACCTTTTTTATATTTTTACTATAATAACACTTTTTATATTAGTATTCAAGTATAAATTGCTTTAATTTTTTGCAATATCTGCAATTAAGGCAGCTGTCTGTTCAACTGTATTATGATTGCAGTCAATTACAGCATCAGACCACTTCTCATAAAGGGGCAGACGTTCATCATACATATCCTTGAGTGTTTCGCCGTTTTTAATCAGCACGCCCCTTGTTGAAAGATTGCTTATTCTTTGGCACATATGCTCATAGTCGAGATGAAGATAAATGATTTTACCAAGACGTTTTAAATGCTCCATTGATTTATCCGAATAAATAACCGAGCCGCCTGTGGCAATAACCGTGCCCTGAATATCAAGCTCAAGTATTGCATTTTCCTCTGCCCGCTCAAAATAAGCATTACCTTTGGTGTCAATGATATTCTGCAGGCTTATACCCTCAATATTCTGAATGAGCAAATCCGTATCAAAAAAGTTTTTCAGAAGCATTTTTGCAGCAACTACACCACAGGTCGATTTTCCGCTGCCCGGCATACCGATTAATACAACATTGGATCTCACTTTTTAACACCGACCTTTTTGCATACCTCTGACAATCTGCAGCTGTCACAAAGCGGCTTTCTCGCAGAGCAGGTATCCCTGCCGAATAAAACAATTCTGTGGCAGAAGTCCGAGCCTTCCTCTGCAGGAACAATCTTTTTCAGGGCGAACTCAATTTTCTTTGGGTCTTTATCCGTCACCAGACCAATACGATTTGAAATTCTTATCATATGTGTATCTACAACAATACTTTCCTTGCCGTAAATATCACCGACAATAAGGTTTGCCGTCTTTCGTCCCACTCCCGGAAGCGTGATTAAATCATCAATATTATCCGGCACTCTGCCGTCAAATTTATCCCTTATCATCTGTGCCATACCGATAATGGACTCTGCCTTGCTTTTATAAAAGCCGCAGCTATGTATAATCCTTTCAATATCCTTTACATCCGCATTGCAGTAATCATCAAGTGTTTTGTATTTTTCAAACAGCGCAGGCGTAACAAGATTAACCCTTGCATCCGTACACTGAGCAGAAAGCCTTACAGCTACTAAAAGCTCAAATGGATTTGAGGCTGTAAGGGAGCACAATGCATCAGGATATAGCTCCTTCAGAATTTCGATTACTTTTAATACTCTTTCTTTTTTTGTCATTGTTCTTCCTCTATTATCAAATAAATTATTGTTTTGTGTACAAACAATGTTATTAACATTCCGTAGGGGACGATTCCATATCGTCCCACAATTATTGAGAAACAATTCGGGCGGATATTGAATCTGCCCCTACAATAAAACAGAAACGCATTGATATGCATAACGCTTTTAAATAAATGGATTTTTTCGTTAGGCTAGGCTTTGACAAAATTTCGTCGACGAGAGCATATGCGGATATGTGACCGAGCGGAATTTTGTCAGTAACGACGCATAATGGAAAAAGACTTTATTTAAATAAACAATAATTTAGTTTATTTATCCTTAACCTTATCCCAATAATTCTTAAATGCCTGTTCGTTTTTATTCAGTCCGTAAGTATAATATTGCTTATCCTTTAAAACATCCGGCAGGTACTGCTGATATGTCCAATGATTCGGATAATCATGGGGATAAATATAAAACTGTCCCTTTACCTCTGCATCCTCTCCGTCAAAATGCTTATTCTGGAGCTGACGAGGGACAGGTCCGTAATTGCCCTTCTGCACATCTGCCATTGCTGCATTGATTCCATTATAAGCAGAATTGCTTTTCGGAGCCGTTGCCACCAAAACGACCGCATCGGCAAGGGGTATTCTCGCCTCAGGCAATCCGACCATCATTGCGATATCAACCGCTGATTTAACAATCGGAATAATCTGTGGATAAGCAAGTCCCACATCCTCGCAGGCACACACCATAAGACGTCTGCAGGCCGACGGTAAATCACCGGACTCAAGAAGTCTTGCAAGATAATGGAGCGCCGCATCAGGATCAGAGCCTCGCATACTTTTCTGATAAGCAGAAATAATATCATAATGCTCATCGCCATCCCTGTCATAACGGACAGAGCTTTTCTGAACAAGCTCATTGGCTGTATCCATCGTGATATGCTTTTTATCACCCTGTGTTACAGTGGCAAAAAAGCAGTTTTCCACACAATTCAGTGCCTTTCTTACATCACCGCCGCAGCCGCGCGAAATTTTTTCACACACACCATTCTCAATGTCAAGCGTTAAGCTGTATTCCTCAGATAAACTGTTAAAGCCCCTTTTAACAGCAGGAACAATATCATCAGGCTCAATCGGTTTGAATTCAAACACGGTTGAACGTGAAAGAATGGCAGGATAAATATAGAAATAGGGATTTTCCGTAGTGGATGCAATCAGTGTTATCTTGCCATTTTCTATAAATTCCAGCAGACTCTGCTGCTGACGTTTGTTAAAATACTGAATTTCATCAAGATAAAGTAGTATACCATTCGGTGCACTGAAGGTATCAAGCTCAGCCACAATATCCTTGATATCCTGAGTGGATGCAGTTGTACCGTTCAGCCTGCGAAGACTCCTGTTCGTGGCATTTGCAATTATGGATGCAACTGTAGTTTTACCCACTCCGCTGGGTCCGTAAAATATTAAATTCGGAATATCTCCTGATAAAATCAGATTGTAGAGTGCCTTGCCCTCTGACAGCAAATGCCTTTGACCCACAACATCATCCAGTGAAGAGGGTCGTATTCTGTCCGCAAGAGGTTTATTCATCATTCTTCTCCTCAGTCAATTCTCTTTCTGCCTTTGAATAGATACAACCGCAATAATTCTGCCTGTACAGATTAAACTCTTTTGATAGCTCAATGGAACGCTTGTAGCCCTCACGCTTTTTAAAATCAGAGGGTAGCCATAAAACTCCATATTTTTCTTCGAGTTCATAGCCGATTTCATTTATCTTCTGCGCATTTTTAAGAGGACTTATCGACAGCGTAGTGCAGAAATAGTCGAAACCGTTCTCTCTTGCCAGACAGGCAGTTTTTTCAAGTCTTAAGCGATAGCACCTGAAGCAGCGTTCACCGCCCTCACGGCATTTTTCATAGCCCTTTGCCGTTTCAAAGAATTCCGCACTGTTGTATTCACAATCAAGAAAGCTGACCTTATTCTTTGTTTCAAGACTGTTAATCAGTCTGATCTGCTCAGCCTTTCTTTTTTCATATTCTTTCTGCTCGGAAATATTCGGATTATAATATAATACGGTTATATTGAAATACTTTGACAAATACTCAATTGTATAGCTGGAGCACGGAGCACAACAGCTATGCAGTAAAAGAGAGGGCGTAATGTCCTCTCTTTCAATTTTCTGAGTTATTTTATCAAGCATAATCTGATAATTCACTTTATTCATTAGCTCAAATAATTTTTCGGATTTGCACGCTGGCCGTTAAAACGCACCTCAAAATGGCAATGAGGACCGGTTGAATTTCCGGTTGAGCCGCTCTTTGCAATCTGCTCTCCTTTTTTAACACTCTGTCCGTTTGATACAAGAATGGACGAATTGTGACCATAAAGGGTAACAACCGAGCGTCCTCTTGCATCCGTACCATGATAAATCATTACATAATAGCCGTAGCTGTAATCCAGTCGCTTCACAGTAATAACGATACCATCCTGCGCTGCAACAACCCTTGAGCCCATTGCACAAGGGAAATCTATTCCGCCGTGATATTTGCCGGAAGAGTAATTCGGAAAGCCTGCTGAAATACCGGTATGTCCCGGAACAGGATATACCATATTCAGCACTGCGTCAGAGTTTGAATAAACATCCGACTTGCTTACGATAATATCCTTACTTCCGTTCGGTTTTTCAGAAGCAACTGCCGTTGTTACCTCTTCAGGTGATTTAACACCTGAAATCAGTGACTGAATTTCATTTTCAACCTTTTCCATCAGCTCGCTGTCCTCATTTCTGAATTCAGTATATTGCTGATTCTGTGCAGTTAATTCTGCAAAAAGTCTGTCACTCTCTGCCCTGTCAGTAGCAAGAATTACTTTTTTTGATGCAATCTGCTCGCTGTTGCTTTCAATTGTTTTCTGCTTTGCTTCAAGCGATTTTTTCTGATTATCAAGCTTTGACTTGGCATCCTGATACTTTGCAACCTTCTCATCAAGGCCATTCTGCTTTGTAACAATTTCCTTTGTCTTTTCCTGAACTTCCTTCAAAAGCTCTGTATCACTCTTGGATACGGACTTTATCATTTCATACCTTGTCAGAAAGCTTGAAATATCACTGCTGGTAAGAAGTGCAGAAAGTATGTTATAATCTCCGCTTATGTACATAACCCTGAGACGCATACAATATGCCTCGTATACGCTCTGGAATTTCTTTTCTAATTTATCCAGTTCCTTCCTGGTTTTCATAACCTCATCAGAAAGAACCTTCAGTTCCTTTTCATTTTTATCTATTGAAGGCTTGAGCTTGTCAATATCCTTTTGAATATTGGTATTCTGCTCTTCAAGGATTGTGAGCTGTTCATTGATATAGCCGATTTTCTGATCTAAGGTATCAATATATTCGGCAGTACCCTTTGAGCTTTTTTCAAGCTCTGCGAGCTTCTTTTCAGCCTCATCCAGATTTTTCTGAAGCTCCTTCTGCTGATCTTCAAGAAGCTTCTGAGCCTCTTCCTTTGTTATCTTTTTTTCATCTTTATTTGTTGTACTTTCATCAACATCTGTTGTTGCTGTTGTTGATTCCGATGTACTGCTGTTATCTTCCGTAGACTCTGCTTCCTGTGCAAACGCAACTGTCTGAGTGAATGTGCAAATCACAAGAATAAGAGCCATTATCAGCGAAAGAAATTTCGTCTTCAATTTTAAAACCCCTTTCACAATCAAGGTAAATAATTAGTTGGGTTTACACAATCGCTATAGCTTGCAGTAGGTGTTCTCACCTCAAAATGGCAATGAGGTCCTGATGAATTACCTGTTGAGCCGCTCTTTGCAATTATCTGTCCTTTTTTTACGTGCTGATCCTCAGACACAAGTCTTGAAGAATTATGTGCATAAAGGGTATATACATATTGTCCTGCAGAATTTTTCTTATCGTGCAGAATAACAATATATCTACCGTAGCTGTGATATCCGCCGCCGGTATAACTGCAGGAGCACCTGCCGTTACTATGGCTTGTAATATCCTTTGAAATAATCACTACACCGGACTCTGCCGCTACAACATTTGAACCGGATGAACAAGCAAAGTCAACACCCGTATGACCAACATAACCTGCACTGCCGTAGGCTGTTGTTATCCTTGTCTGTGAAGGTACCGGATAAGTCAAGCTCAGCCGGTTTGACGATGTGGAGGTTGTTGTCTTTTTGGTTGTAGTCGGCTTTGTGGTAGATGGTTTTTTCTCCGTCTCACCGTCAGCATCTGTAGTTGTGTGCTTTTTAGTTGTTGTAGTTGTAGTGGTGGTTGTAGTAGTCGTTGTTTTGTTCTGCTCCTCCATCTGCTGTATATATTTTTCAGCAGCGGCTTCAATTTCACGGTTAATTTCAGCAAGATCAGCCTCGTCCTGATGTCTGAATTCACTGTAATTCTTTGTGTCCTCCTGAAGCTTTATAAGGAGATTGTCCGCCTCGCTTCTTTCGCTTTCATAATCCTTCTGCTTGTCTGTGAACGCAAGCTGCTGTTTTTCCAAATCCTTAATCGTCTTATTAAGAATATTCTTTGTTGCATCCAGTGCATTCTGATTATTGATGAGGCTGTCCTTTTTATCGTTGAGCGTTTTCTGCGTGCTCTCAAGCTCCTCTCCCTCTGTTTTAATGGTTTCCAGAAGCAGCTTATCCTGTTGAGAAACACGGCGAATCATCTCGATTCTTGTCATAAGAGTGGATATGTCTTTACTGGTAAGCAGAGCTTCGAGTATCGTCATATTTCCGCTGATATACATTGCTCTTGCTCTTTGACCATACATTTCATAGGACACATCAAATTTTTCTTTGAGCACCTTGCTTTCCTTTGAAAGTGCATCAATCTCTGTTTTTAAAGATGCTATATTTTTTTCGTTGTCGGAATACTGTCTTTCAAGGGTTGTAATTTTATTTTTTGAGGTTGCCATTTCCTCCTCAGAAAGCTTCAGCTGATTATCCATATACCTGATTTTTTCATCCAGAGCAGTAATATACTCCTCCGTATCCTTTGACTGAGCCGCCAAATCATCAAGCTTTTTATTAACCTCCTTAAGCTGCTGCTCAAGGTATGCCTGCTTTTCCTCATTGGAAAGGCTCTCATAATTACTATCATATTCGGCACCGTTCACCGGCAGAACCATATGCGGTGCAGATGCTCCTATAAAAAAGCATAAAGCCAACAAAACAGGCAATACCCTGAAAATTAGCTTTGACTGTTTCATTGACTTCACTCCTAAATTAAATTATTTTCAATTCTTAATTACAGATAATTAAGAGGATTAACCTGACTTCCGTTTACACGAACCTCAAAATGACAATGAGGTCCGGTTGAGTTGCCTGTAGAACCGCTCAGAGCAATAACCTGTCCGGCTGATACATTCTGACCAACACTGACAAGTATCTGACTGTTATGTGCATAAAGTGTTGAAAGTCCATCGCCATGATCAATCATAACGTGATAACCATAGCTGTAATTTAAGTACTTAACAAGAATAACTCTTCCGCTGGCCGCTGCATAGACATTTGAGCCTGTAGATACAGGAAAATCAACACCGCCGTGATATCCTCCGCTGTTATAATATGGAAATCCCGCTGAAATAGAACGGCTGTCGGTAGGATATCCAAGCTGTCCTGAACCTGAGCCTGTCGAGCCGCTGATTGAACCGCCGCCGCTTGAAGCACTTGCAGCCGCAGCACGGATTGCATTCTCAACCTCACGAAGCTGTTCTTCGTTCGTCTCAATCGCCTCAAGATATTCAGAGGTCTGAGAGGAAAGCTCTCTCATTACTGCATTACATTCTGCTGCTTCTTTATCGAGCTCACTTTTTGAGGTATCAATTTCGCTGATTTTACTCTGAAGTGATTTTTTATCAGTTTCGAGATTTTCCTTATCGTCATTAAGCTCGTTTCTTTTAACCTCAAGTTCCTGCTTCTGTGACTCGATTTCCTCCATTTTCTTCATAAGATCATCAAGGATTCGGCTGTCCTGCTGTGATACGGATTTTATCATCTGAGAACGGGTAAGCATTGCGCTCATATCAGGACAGGTAAGCAAAACCTCAAGCGTTGAAGCAGAGCCTGAAACATACATAGCTCTGAGTCTCTGACAATAAAGCTCATAGCTTTCGTCAAATTCAGCCTGCTTTTTATCAATTTCCTGTTGTGCTTTGATAAGCTCATTCTCAGTCTTTGTTATCTTCTGCTGAATGGCATCAATTTCTGCCTGAAGAGCATCTCTTTCATCATGAAGGGTATCAAGCTTATCCTGCAACAAGCTTATTTTTGACCTTAAAACGCCCAAGTATTCCTCAGTTTTCTTTTTTTCTGCGGAAAGTTCATCTATATGGCCTTGAGCTTCATCTATTTCATCCTGGATTTTTTCTCTTTTATTTCTTAATTCAGATGTGCTAGCAGCCTGCGTTGTCACTCCGAATGAAAAAGATGTAACTGCAAATACCAGACACATCAGCAAAGAAAGTATTTTGCTTTTTGATTTAAACATTACTAATTTCACTGCCTTCTTTATTAAGATACTTTCTCATCGTTACGAGAGAGCCGCCTACACCGCAAACAATACCGATAAGAATAAATACACCCAGCATAGGAAGTGCATAATCTGCAAATGTAATTGCACTGAGTTTCAATTCTGCAAACAAACCGCCGAACTGCGTAATTGCCAGCTCGTAAAGTCCCCATACAAGTCCCAGTGATATCGCACCGGAAAGAACGCCGAGTATCATACCCTCAACCACAAACGGAAATCTTACAAAGCTGTTTGTTGCACCAACTGATTTCATAATGCTGATTTCAAGGCGTCTGCTGTAGACGGTAAGCTTGATTGTGTTTGAAATAATGAAAAGTGAAATCAAGAACAGTACAGCTACAATAACAATAGCGATTACGGAAATTCCCTGACGTATTGCAACAAGCTTTTGTGCCAAGTCCTTGTTTTCACGAATAATATCCACATGTTCCAATCCGTTCAGCTCTTCAACCGTTTTATCAAATTGGTCAAGGTTAGCTACTGTAACCTTGTATGCGTTAGGAAGAGGAATATCTGAGCTTACATCCTTAAAGAACTCTGCTTCGGCAGCACCCATTGTTGAAAGCTGTTCTTCCCAAGCAACCTCTTTTGATACAAATTCAACCTCTTTAATATTATCAAGAGCATATATCTGATTTTCCATATCTGTAATCTGATCCTGAGTTGTTTCATCCTCAAGATAAACCATTACAACATTTTCTTCCTCAATTCTTTCAAGAAGAGAATCAATATTAAGGAAAACCATAGCCGCTGAACCGATAAGCACCAGACAGCTCATAAGAACACAGATTGATGCAAGTGACATCATTCTGTTTGTCCACACATTGCGAAATCCCTCTTTGGTGAGGTATCTTAAACTTGAACCTGTCATTATTCCTCACCTCCTGCCTGATTGTTATCAGAAGAAACAACGTCCTCAAGATTATCAAAAATATCGTCAAGCCCTGCATTGTCAATAGACACATTCTCTTCAAAGAAGAACATATCCGTATCCTCCTTAGGCGTTGAGCTTTCAAACTGAGCATGAGTAGGATCAGGCGTATCGGATACAACCTCACCGTTTTTGATAACGATAACCCTTCTCTGGAAGGAACGTACAAGGTCGTGCTCGTGCGTTACCATAATAACCGTTGTGCCGGCGTTATTAATTTTTGTAAGAAGACCTACAATTTCATGGCTCATTTCAGGGTCAACGTTACCGGTAGGCTCGTCCGCAATAATAACCTTAGGATTATTGACAAGTGCTCTCGCCAATGAGACTCTCTGCTGCTCACCGCCTGAAAGCTCATTTGGCATTGACCTTGCTTTCTGTGAAAGTCCGACAAGCTGAAGAATATACGGAACTCTCTTACGGATTTCCTTTTCCTTTGCACCGATAACTCTCATGGCAAAAGCAACATTATCATATACGGACATTTTCGGAATCAAGCGGAAATCCTGAAAAACAATACCCATATCACGTCTGTAATACGGCACCTTTCTTTTCTTTAAAGTAGCTGAAGAATATTCATTAAAAATAATCTCTCCTTCAGTCGGCTTTTCCTCGTGCATAATAAGCTTCAAAAATGTACTCTTACCTGCACCTGATGAACCTACAACAAAAACAAATTCGCCGTCTTCAATTTTAATATTAACATTTGAAAGAGCGTGCGTACCATTGCTGTCATAGACCTTTGATACGTTTCTGAATTCAATCACAGTTTTTACCTCTTATACTCAATACGATTTACAAAATTACAAAAATGGCATAATTCTGCACTTTGATATACATTTATATAATATATCAACTTATATAATAAATCAACCCTTTTTTGTTACTCTTTTGTAAACAAAAAATTTCCAGAATGATTCACACACCTTTCACATCATTATATATTAACAACGCAAAGCATCAAAAAAGCATATAAAATGTAAATTAAAAAGCTGTATCTGAGGAAGTTCAGATACAGCTTTGATATCAGAATAATTAATATTTAATCGGACTGGATGCAAGGTATTTATTAACCATAAGTGCTACCTTAAATACAATAGCATCATCAAATTCTCTTAAATCAAGACCTGTGAGCTTTTTGATTTTTTCAAGTCTGTAAACAAGCGTATTTCTGTGAACAAAAAGCTTACGTGAAGTCTCTGAAACGTTAAGATTATTTTCAAAGAATTTCTGTATTGTAAACAATGTTTCCTGGTCAAGGGATTCAATGGAGCCGCGCTTGAATACCTCCTTAAGGAACATATCGCAAAGTGTTGTCGGAAGCTGATAGATAAGACGTGCAATACCTAAATTTTCATAGCTGATTATTGTTTTTTCAGTGTCAAACACCTTGCCGACCTCAAGGGCAACCTGAGCCTCTTTAAAGGAATGAGCCAGCTCCTTAACGCCTGTAACGCAGGTACCGATTCCGATAACAGCGTTGAAATAAAACTCTGAAAGCAGAGTATCATTTATGGAACGAGCAAGCTTTTCAAGGTCCTTACTGTCAACATTCGGCCTTACCTCTTTTACAAGGGCAATATCGCTTTCATTTACGTTGATTACAAAATCCTTTGTTTTATCAGGGAAGAAATTCTGAATAATATCAAATACAGATATTTCAGTCTCCTGTGTGGTACGGATTAAAAATACAACTCTTGTCGCATCATTATTGAAATGAAGCTCCCTTGATTTTATATAGATATCACCGGGAAGAATATTATCAAGAATAACATTTTTAACAAAGTTGGAGCGGTCAAATTTCTCATCATTATTCTGCTTAATCTGGTCAAGTGCAACAGCAATAATCTGTGAATACTTACGGCTTAACTCATCTACTCCGTCAACAAACACTGCATATTCAGGACGGATTAAAACATCAAATGTTGTATAAGTTGAATTATCAACACAGGTCTGCGTACCGCTGAATACACCACCGGTAATTACGCCCTTGCGCACCTCGCCGATAATTCCAAGATCACTGCAGGCGATTACTGTACCTGTTTCGTCAACAACACCGATTGTCCTGTCAACCGCTTCACGCATCTGATTTATTATACCTTGAAATAATCTGTTTGGCATTTTTTCCACCTCTCTTAAGTCTTTCTTAAGCAAAAGCAAAGCCATCATCACACAAAATTGCACAAAAAACAATAACTTTACTTGTTCATATTATACAAGAGAGTTCACCATATTGCAACTATTTTAACAAAAAAAATTATATTTTTTGTAACAGTTGCATAAACAAATTTCAGATACACAATATATAGTAAAGTTGGACAATAATCACCATATTTATAGTAATCTGCCATTTTCAACAAGCTGCAATTCGCTGTCACTAAGGTATCTGCACTCACCCTCAGCCAGAGAATCATCCAGTTCCAGTGCACCCATTTTTATTCTTTTCAGCTCTAAAACAGTAATTGAATATTTCAGGAACATTCTTTTTATCTGATGATACATTCCCTGCTTTATCGTCACCTGTGCAACCCTGCATTCTTCATCAAGAGCCTTTATTTTTGCAGGCATACATACATCGTTTTTAAGCTCAATACCTTTTTCAAAAGCTTTAACAATATTTTCGTCAAAAGGCTTGTCCAATACGGCAATATATGTCTTCGGAATATGATTTTTCGGACTTAAAATTCTGTGGGCGAAATCACCGTCGTCCGTAATAAGCATAAAACCGGTTGTGTCCTTATCGAGTCTGCCGGCAGGGAAAAGGTTTTTCCTTTTCATCTCCTGCGGCAGAATGTCAACAACCGTCTTTTCACTTTTTCCCTCAGATGCTGATATAACACCCTTGGGCTTATTCATCATAATATAGACAAACTTATTGTACTGTACCGGATTGCCGTTAAAGGAAATTACATCCTTCTTTTCATCAACCTTAACACTTATATTATTTACAGCTTTTCCGTTGACTGCAATAAGCCCTTTTCTGATATAGCTCTTTGCATCATTGCGTGACACATTAAGAGCAACCGATATCACCTTGTCAATTCTTTCCATTACTCACCGTTAAACCCTACGAGGAAGCCGTTTTCAGCAGAGGTATTGCACAAATCACCGCCGATGAGTACACCGTCACACACCAGCATATCGGCAACGATCCCCTCTTTTGCCTTCTCATAATTCTTTATTGTATAGGTATAAAGCGTCACCTTGCGTCCCTTATATTCCGTTAAATCAAAGCCCTGATTCATCTGTACCTCGTTATAATCAGAATACACCTGATTCCAGCTTTCAGGTATTGTCAGCATTTTTTCCTCAAATTCCTCTTCGGTTTCCCAGCCGAATGTGGCAAGATAATTTCTTCTTTCCTCATCTGTCGACGCACTGATAACAGCGGAAACACTTTTGCTTTCCACCATATGATTCGACACAAAGGTCAGAATAATAACCAGTACACCTGTTACAGCCAGAACGATTCCGAAAATCATTTTCGGCTTTAATTTTAAAGTTAACATTTTCATAAGATATCACCTACAAAATATCTTATGATAAAAAATCAGACAATATAATCTTTTATTGTATCTAAAAAAGAAATTTCTGCCGTACAGTCAAGGAACAGACCCTGCTCAATATATTCCTCACTGTGAATAACGCCTGTATTTCTTATTTTCGCAGCCAATCCTGCTTTATCAAACGGCAGAAGAAGATTAACCCTTTTCCTTGTTTGGGGCAGCGCTTTCTCAATTGCAAGCATCAGATCGTCAATACCCATACCTGTCTGTGCACTGATTTTCACGCACAGACTGTTGCTGTAAGGATAGGTTATATCCTCAATATTCTCTGCAATATCACATTTATTAAACACATTGATTACAGGAACATCAATGATTCCGCCGTCAAAAAGTGACTCAAGTATACGGTTGGTCGTTTGAATATGATTGTGACATTCCTCACTGGAGGCGTCACATACATTTAGAATAACATCAGCGTATGTTGCCTCCTCCAGCGTTGAACGAAAGGCATCAACCAGCTGATGCGGAAGCCGGCTTATAAATCCGACAGTATCCACAATCATAATCTGCTGACCGTCCGGCAGATAAAGCTTTCTTGCCGTAGGGTCAAGCGTTGCAAAAAGCTTATCCTCCTGAAGAACACCTGCATCCGTCAGCCTGTTCATAAGGGTTGATTTGCCTGCATTGGTATAGCCTACTATGGCAGCCACCTGCACGCCGTTTTTCTGCCTTCTCTGATGCTGCATATCGCGTCTTCGCTTTACATCATCCAGCTCATTCCTGATATACTGAATTTTTCGTCTGATATGACGCTTGTCCGTTTCAAGCTTTGTTTCACCGGGTCCTCTCGTTCCTATACCACCGCCGAGACGTGACAGACTTGTGCCCTTACCTGTAAGACGCGGAAGCGAATATTTAAGCTGAGCAAGCTCAACCTGGAGCTTACCCTCCTTAGACTGTGCCCTGCCTGCAAATATATCCAGTATCAGCGTTGTTCTGTCCACCACTCTTGTGTCAGTAGCATTTTCAATATTACGCACCTGAACAGGAGAAAGCTCGCCGTCCGCAATAATGATATCAATCTCATTATTCTCGCAGAACTCGGTGATTTCCTGCAGTCTGCCCTTACCTACAAAGGTAGCACCCTCAACCGTATCACGCTTTTGTATCATCTCGCCGACAACCTCTGCGCCTGCAGTGGCGGTCAGCTCACACAGCTCCTGCATGGATACCTGTGCATCATAATCACCTGTATCCACTGCAATTAAAAGAGCCTTTTCCTGTTTTTCTTCATTTACTAAACCTAAAGCCATATAATCACTCAAATTTATTTATTAACAAGTGCCTGTAAAACCTTGTTTGCAATGGGACCTGCAGTCTGTGAGCCTGAATTACCCTTATCGACCATAACAACAAAGGCATACGGATTCTTATCATCGTCCATAAATCCGACAAACCATGCAGTGTTATTTGAATTAATTTCATCAATCTGTGCAGTACCTGACTTTGCACACAGATTCAGCCCCTCATAGTTATAATCGCCGTACTGCTCCTCAACATTATATCTTAACATAGATTTTATTTTGCCTGCTGTATCGGCATCAAGCAGCTCTGTCTCACGTCTTGTAAAGTTGAAATCAAGAGCCTTGCCTGCCTTATTTGCGAAGGAGTTTACCAGATTGTATGAAACCGCTTTTCCGTCGTTAGCAATAGCACCTACGAGCCTGAGCATAACAATAGGGGGTATACGTGTGTCACCCTGTCCGATTCCTGTCCAGCCGATATAATCATCGGCATCTCCCTTTTCAAGGAAGAATCGGCCGTTTTCCGAAATAATATCTCCGCTTACGGTAACATTTGAGGTAAGTCCAAGCTGCTGTGCAGTCTTTGCCAGCTTTTCGGGACCAAGCTCAATCGCAATCTGAGCAAATGCAGAGTTACAGGATTTCGCCAGTGCATCCTTGAAATTCAGTTCACCGTGATACGCATTACACTCAATCGGTGTGCCCTTGCCGGGATCATATTCGCCCACGCAGTCAAATGTTCTTTCATAGATGTCAGGTATATTTTCAATCGCACAAATTGCCGTAACAATTTTAAAGGTTGAACCGGGAGTATAAAGTCCTGATAAAAGACGGTTCATATAGGCACCCTCGTAATACGGATTGGTATCAATATCCGACGGCTTGTTCTGAACATCATAGCTCGGAGTTGACACCATACATACAATGTCACCTGTCTTATAATTCACCACACCTACACAGCCTGCTTTATAATCGGACAAAGCCTCATATGCAACATCGCATACATCTGCATCAAGTGTCAGCTCCATATCATTTGAGCCGCCGTTTGCCGCACTGTAAATGCCTGTCAGCAGATTATAGCCTGTCAGCTTGGCTTCATAAACATTCTGAACACCGCTTGAAATAAAGCCTGCTGTATCGCCCACTGCGTGAAGTGTTGCCTTTCTTGTGGTAAGGGAATCGTTATATTCCCTCTGTCCGTCAACCGTTTCCGCAAGGCTTCTGCCATTACAGTCGGTAATCTTGCCTGCACCTGTGAGCTCACCATTGTAATAAACATGGCTGTTATACGGCTTCATTACCCACTGATTACCCTGCGTTACAAGGCTGTAAGTAAGAAATCCGAGACCGCCTAAAAAGGCAATAACCAGAACAAGGAGGAAAAGACCTCTTCGTGTAATCATTTTCATTTCTTCTTTACACCTCCGAGATAATTGTAGGTACGCACGTCAGATGCCTTGATGAATGCAAGCACCGCCCAGCAGCTGAGCATGGAGCTGCCGCCCTGACTTACAAACGGAAGTGTTACACCTGTAAGGGGCAGAACATCTGTAATACCGAAAATATTCAGTGCTGTCTGGAACAGGAGCATGCCTGCACCTGCCACTGCCGAAATAGAGTAGAAGGCAGACCTTGCCGCAATGGAGTTCACCAAAGCGGAAACCGCGATTGCCACGAAGGAAAGCACCAAAACGATACCGAACAAGAAACCCCATTCTTCGCAGATAATGCCGAAAACATCATCTGTTGTAGTAAGATAATTGTCAAAATAATACCTGATGTTGCCGTTGCCGATACCCATACCCAGCAGACCGCCTGAGGCTATGCCTGTTAAAATATGCGTCTGCTGATAGCCTTTGCCGTATGGATCTTCCCATATATGGCGGTAGGCTGAAAATCGTGCAGTAACATAGGATCTGTATTTGATAACAATTGCACCGCCGATACCTGCCGACGAAACTGCAAGACCGATTGTTTTAAAATCACCTGAATTCATAAAAGCAATAATCAGGAATGTGATAAAGAAAATCAACGCTGTACCAAAGTCGCGGATAAGAATCAGTGCACCTACGCAGGCAACAGAAAATGCAATGAATTTAATGATATTTTTTGAGGTTTGTATCTTCTCAAGTGTAGCCGCACCCACAAAGATAAACGCAACCTTTACAAATTCCGACGGCTGAACGGTGAAACCGCCGATTTCAATCCAGTTCTGTGCACCGTGCTTCACCTTACCGATAACCAGATTTATAACAAGAAGCACCAAAGCAGCAATTGCCACAGGCAGTCTCAGCTTCATACAAAGGTCAACATCGCCTAAAATGAATACCAAAATCGTATAGCCGACAACTCCGCAAACCGCGATAAGCAGCTGCTTAAAGCAGGAATCAGGGTCAACCGAACCGATAACCGCAAGACCCACACCTGTTAAAAAGAAGGCAATGAACTCCAGCTCAAAATTACGCCTGTGGAGTGCTGTATAAAACACAGTTACATAAACCCATTCCAGTGCAATAAAAATGCCCATTGATACAAGCATTTTTACCGAAAGGCTATCCCCTGCCGCAGCCGCACTGTAGCCTGTAAAAGCCTGAAATACCGTTAAAAGCAGCAGCATAGCAAAGTTGTTTATAGGCTTGATATGAGGCACCTTTTTTGCTTTGCTCTTTACTTGATTTGCCATAAGGTCACACCTCCGTTACTTTTCATAGAATATGAACACACGATCACCAAAGGTAATCAGATCTTCGTCAAATATAAGCTGTGGCTGAGAAATAAATCTGCCATTAAGCTTTGTGCCGTTGTGGCTGTTCAGGTCAGACAGTGCCCAGCCGTGTGATGTAAGATGAATTCTTGCATGCTCACCGCTTACGGTGTCAAGCTTAATCTGAATGTCACATCTTTCCCCTCTGCCGATAAGAACATCTTTCTTTCTGAGGTATATCGGTCTGTGCGTTTTAACATCAACCAAAACGGCATACGCCACATTGCTGCTCCTCTGATTCAGCTCGGTTGCCGCTGTTCGCATCTGACTTTTCGATTCTGAAGAAACAGCTTCGGCACATAGGAACTTGAGATTTGTTGAGCCGATTGTTATTACATCACCGTCGGCAATTACACCCTTGCCGTCAATTTTTTCACCATTCACCTCAACACCTATTTTGGAAAAGGTATCCGTTATCGTCCAGTCCTTACGCTTTTTGGCAATCACAGCGTGAAAGCGTGAAATATCAGGTGTTGTTAAAACAATATCATTTGACTTGCTTTTTCCGATAGAGGTTTCCCAGCGGTCAATATCAATAATCGAGCCGCTTTCCTGGTCCACAAGCTGAGCCAGCTTATGAAGTCTCGGCCTGTTTCTGAAAAGAGATATGATACAGGTTGCAAGAATGATAACCGCAAGTATAGGCAAAACATATCTTAACGAGCCAACCATAACAGCATTTATTTTATCCATGCTTGTCACTCCTTGTACATTATACAGAATTAAAACTTATTTGGTATATTAATAAAATACTTTCATTATGAATAAAAGTCAAGAAAGTATTGAATTTGTTTACATTTTATCTTATACTAAAAATAACATTACAGAAAAGGATGAAAACTATGAGTATAAAAAAATCTGTTTTCGGTACGCTGAAAAGCGGTGAAACAGTTGACCTTTACACAATCACAAATAAAAATGGTGCATATGTATCACTTATGACACTCGGCGGAGGTATTCAGTCACTGAATATTCCTGATAAAGACGGACATCTCGGTGACGTGGTATTAGGCTTTGACGAGCCTGAATATTACGTTGACCCTGACTTGGGATATCAGGGACTCCTGGTAGGCAGATATGCAAACCGTATCCGTGATGCAAAATTCACAATGGACGGTGTGGAATACAACACACCGCAGAATCAGGGAACATGGACCCTGCACGGCGGAGGACGTTTCAGCTTTAACATCTGGCAGGTGGAAGAAACAAGTGATGATTCTGTTACATTTTCCTTCTTCTCCCCTGATATGCAGGACGGATTTCCGGGTAATTTCAAGCTCACGGTGAAATACACCTTTACCGATGATAACACACTGCGTCTGGAATACACAGTTCTTTCTGATAAAAAGACCGTTGCAAATCCGACCAACCACTCCTATTTCAACCTTTCCTGTGACGGCAGCAAAACCATTGAAGATCATCTTCTTCAGATTAACGCGGATTACTTTACCGAAACAGATGATTCACAGCTGCCAACAGGTGAGCTCGGTGAACTCAAGGGCACAATGATGGACTTTTCCGAAATGCATAAAATTGGTGACAGGATTGATGAGCCCTTCAGAGCTATTATTGACGGAATCGGCTACGATAATAACTACTGCCTTTATAATAAGGAAATCGGCAAACTGGCTCAGGCTGCAATCCTTGCTGATGAAACCTCAGGCAGAAAAATGGAAGTATGGACAGATTTACCGGGTGTTCAGCTTTACTGCGGCGGCTGGCTTGCAAAGGACGGCAATCCGGGCAAAAAGGATTCCCCTGTTACATACAGACGCGGAGTTGCACTTGAAACGCAGTTCTACCCTGACTCAGTCAATCACGATAATTTCCCATTTAGATATGTTGAAGCAAACGAGGAATTTAAAACAACTACAGAATTCAGATTTTCGATACTATAGAATACAAATATTAAGAAGGTATAAAATTGAAAAAAATAATCTCAACAGTAATTGCAGTTATAATGCTTATAGGTATAACAGCAGGCATTTCCTTTGAAATATATGCAGGCAGTATGCCAAAAACCGCTATTACTAAAATAACCGCCCTTGAGGAAAGCTTTAAGGTTGAAATGAAAAAGGCTGATAAAGTCACAGGCTATCAGGTGCAGTATTCAACCTCATCAAAATTCACTAAAAAAACCACAAAGGCAGTAAAGACACTGAACACATATTCTGTACCAAAGAATCTGAAGGGCAAGCAGAAATATTACGTCAGAGTAAGAACGTACAGAACAAGCAACAAAAAGACGTATTACTCAGGCTGGAGTGCCTCAAAGTCAGTAACCACAAAAAACAAAATTGCTTTGCAGAAGCTGACGGTAACACCTGCATCGGCAACAATAACCACAGGTAAAACCCTGCAGCTTAAAACAGCACTTACGCCGAAAAACACCAGCTATAAAAAGTTAAAATTCACCTCTTCGGACACGAAAATCGCAACCGTTTCTCAAAACGGAGTTATAAAAGGTCTTAAGGCAGGTAAGGTGCAGATTACAGTCAGAGCACTTGAAACCAATAAAAAGGTTGTCGTTAACGTTACAATTAAAAAGCCGTATGTTGCAGTCAAGAGTATTGCAATAACAAACAAAAAAGGTCTTACTCTTGAGGACGGCAAAACGCTTAAATTAACAACAAAAATCACACCGTCCAACGCAACAGACAAAACACTTATTTGGAAATCAAGTGATAAATCAAAAGCAACCGTTGACGCAAAGGGTAATGTAACCGCTCTGCGTCCGACCGAATTTGTGGAGATAACGGCCTCTACAAAGGACGGCAAGGTCAAAGCAAGCTACACGCTTAAAATTTCAAGAAAAAGCGGATATCTTACAAAGGCAGATCTTGACAAGCTGAATCTTTCAGGCGTGAATAATCTTATGATTGTTGCTCACCCTGATGATGAAACCTTCTGGGGAGCAGGGCACATTCTTAATGGTAAATACCTTATCGTATCTCTGACGAACGGCTTCCACGAAGAACGTGTAAAGGATTTCAACAGTGTTATCAAACGCTACGGTGACGACAAGGGCATCATTCTTTCATACCCTGATATAAGCAGATATCTGTACACTGCTGACGGAAAATACAACGGCTATGAGACGGATATGTGGTCAACCTGCAAATCCGGTATGGAGGCAGATATCAGCCTGCTGCTCAATTACAAAAAGTGGAATACCGTTGTAACCCACAATCCTGACGGTGAATACAACAAATATCATCATCAGCAGGTCAGCTCACTTGTTACAAAATGTATTGATAAAAGCAAAAATGCAAAAACAGATTTGTATTATTTCGGCCATTATTACGGAGCAAATGCGGTAATAAGAGACCCTAAAATCAGCAAAAAGGATTTACGTATGAAGGAACAGATTATACAGATGTATCTCCCTACCGCACAGGGTGCATACGATGCCTTTAAGCATATGCTGCCTTATGAAAACTGGATACTCAGGCAGGATTGGTAGATAAAATAAAGAGCAGATAAGAATGAATCTTATCTGCTCTTATTTTAGTTTATAAGGACTTTTTATATTTCCAGAATTGGTATGCAAATATTGAAAATAAAATCAAGTATAATACAGCTAAAACAACAAACACATAATAAAGAATTTTAGAATGTGTATTATGATTCTGCACAAATATCTGCGGCAGAATCACACATAAAAACATTACAATCAGCGGAATCATCTTTCCTTTAAATACTCTTTTCATCATATCCAGCCTTGAAGCATCATCACAGAAAATCTCTTCATCCTGATTCTGCATTTCAGACACAGGCTTTCTGAAATAGCTGTAGCCTACAAAATCCTGTATATATTCCCAGCCGCAGTCGCTGAACATCTGCACATATTCACTCTTATGGTTAATACCCTCAGGATTGAAATCAAGCTGATATTTAACATCCTCAGGCTCACATCTTTCAAAATGATAACAGCACAGCCAATCAACCTTTTTAAATTTCCAGCCGTTATTATGCTGACTGCGTAAATAATCCTGCTCCTGTGTCCACTGTGGAACAGTAAAAAATCTTAACATCATTTTCTTATCCTTCATATCAGAAACCCTCCGCAATATTTCTATGCATACGCTTGATTCTTTTTATTTCAAGCTCAAGCACCTGCCTGCCCAGATCCGTGATAATATATATTTTTCGTTTATTCTCTTCACGGACAAAGCGTATCAAGCCGTCCTTTTCCATTTTTGAAAGACTGCCGTACATCGTTCCGGGACTTATGATGATTTCACCGTCCGTGAGCTTTTCAACCTTCTGTACTATACTGTACCCATGCATCTCCTCACAAAGGCACATCAGGATATAAAACCCTGTTTCGGTCATCGGCACATATACCTTTTTAATATGTGAATCCATTTTATTTTCTCCGTTAATCAATAAATCGCACCGCTATATATCGCACTGCAATATATAGTGTAGCACTGCGATATATATTTGTCAATAAAATTATATTGCTTTTACAGTAATTTCGGTCACTGCAACCAATAGTTGCATAATTTGATACTAAAATGTATAGCAATAGCAGGCAATATCTGTTATCATTTATATGAGGTGATAAGATGACAAAAGAAACAGCAGACAGGCTTTTTCAGTACAGAAAAGCAAACGGATATTCACAGGAGGAGCTTGCCTCAAAAATAGGTGTATCACGTCAGGCTATATCAAAATGGGAACGAGGAGAGAGCAGCCCTGATACGGATAATCTGATTACACTTGCAAGACTCTATAACATAACCATAGATGAATTAATCAACGGCACAGATGAGCCTGAAAGAACAACAGCAGCCGAAGATACACAGCAGACGGTTGAGGAGCCATATGAGGAAAAGAAAGAACAGCCAAAGGTCAGCTTTGTAAACGGTATTCACGTGCACGACGGAAAGGATAAGGTTGACATTTCCTTTTCAGGGATTCACGTTGAAACAAAAAAAGGTGAAAGCGTTCATATCGGCTCAAGCGGTGTGGAGGTTGACGGAATAGACGAGGAATACATTTTTAAGCGTAAGCCCTCGTGGCTGCATGCCGTTTTGCCCTTTTCCGTAATCATAGCATATTTAATTATCGGATTTACCTTTGAAAAGGGCTGGGCAATCGGCTGGCTGCTGATTTTTCTGATACCGATTATTGAATCCTTCATTGCAGCAGTGAAAACGAAAAATCCAACAGCATTTGCATATCCGGTGTTTGTGGCAGCAGCTTATCTGACAGTAGGTATGCTGATGAGCATATGGCATCCGACATGGATCATTTTTTTAACAATACCGATATATTACGTAATTTCCAATGCTGTAACGCAAAAGAAAAAAGAAAGAGAGCAATAACAAAGCAAACCGCGAGTAAAATACTCGCGGTTTTTATTGCATTGCTAGCTATAAGAAATTCCTAAAGCAATACTATTTGCACCACAATAGCGTTACAATAGTACCTCTATCGTAATGCATACAGTATTATCAGTGTTATATATAATTGTATTGGTGATTGTATGAGACAATTTAAAATTCCATCCATTCCCTCGACAACATCTAAAAGCATCCGTTTTCCTAACGATGTGATTGAAAATGTTGAAAAAGCAATTCAAGGAAAAAATTGCACATTTACTGCATTTGTTGTTGAGGCAGTAAGAACTACTCTTGAAAATTTGGAAGAATAAAATGTGCAATAAAAAATTCTAAAAATATCGTCTACCTTCTATGTTAAATTTGGAATATGAAGTGTAATTTTCTATAAACATATATTTTGCTATTTATTAAGTCAAGCGTATTAATTAGCTGACACCTATTCAAAAGGTACTCTTTTTTTATAAATATATGTTATATGTGTTTTTTCATTTTCAATCTGAATTTGACGTAGTTAACAACAAGTCCCCTGCAGGTCAATGATTTGCAGGGGACGATTTTATACAAGAAAAAAACGGCTTGGAAAAACCAAGCCGTTCATCATTTATTCCGGTATCTATTAACCAAGCTCTGAGAAGTACTTGATTGTTCTAACCATCTGTGATGTGTAGCTGTTCTCGTTATCATACCAAGAAACAACCTGAACCTCATAGAGATCCTCACCGATTGGAAGAACCATTGTCTGAGTAGCATCAAAGAGTGAACCATATCTCATACCAACGATATCTGAAGAAACGATTTCATCAGTGTTGTAGCCGAAAGACTCTGTAGCAGCAGCCTTCATAGCAGCGTTGATACCGTCAACAGTTACGTCCTTACCCTTAACAACAGCAGTAAGAATTGTTGTTGAACCTGTTGGAGTAGGAACTCTCTGAGCAGAACCGATAAGCTTGCCGTTAAGCTCAGGGATAACAAGACCGATAGCCTTAGCAGCACCTGTTGAGTTAGGAACAATGTTAACAGCAGCAGCTCTTGAACGACGAAGGTCACCCTTTCTCTGAGGACCGTCAAGAGTCATCTGATCGCCTGTGTAAGCGTGGATTGTGCACATGATACCGCTCTGAATCTCAGCGAAATCGTTGAGAGCCTTAGCCATAGGAGCAAGGCAGTTTGTTGTGCAAGATGCAGCAGAAATAACTGTATCTTCAGCTGTAAGAGTATCGTGGTTTACGTTGTAAACGATTGTTGGAAGATCGTTACCTGCAGGAGCAGAAATAACAACCTTACGTGCACCGGCCTTAACGTGAGCTGAAGCCTTCTCCTTTGAGCAGTAGAAGCCTGTACACTCAAGAACAACGTCAACACCAAGCTCGCCCCAAGGAAGCTCAGCAGCGTCAGCCTTAGCATAAATCTTAATCTCTTTACCATCTACGATGATTGAATCATCTGTAGCTGATACTGTATCAGCAAGAGCATACTTACCCTGTGATGAGTCATACTTAAGAAGATGAGCAAGCATCTTTGGGCTTGTAAGATCGTTGATAGCAACTACTTCATAGCCTTCTGCGCCAAACATCTGACGGAAAGCAAGACGACCGATACGGCCGAATCCATTAATAGCAACCTTTACCATTGGAATTACCTCCGAAAAATAAATTTATTTATTGCTTTTATGCATTATTATTTTATACTCTTTGTCCTCATTAATCAAGAAAAAAATGTAAATTTTACACTTTATACAAAAAGATAGTAAATAAGCCATTTTCTTATAGTTAATTTTTTAACAAAGAATATATTTTATTATATAAACAATATTATTGATATTTCGCATGGGACGGCGTCCTCGACGACCCGTTTCATTTATATGATTACGCTGAGATAAACATCTTCACAGGTTCGAGCCTTTTATAAATTGGGGTAATAAAAAAACCTAACGAAAATAAATTCGTTAGGTTTTGGTGGGAACAACAGGGCTCGAACCTGTGACCCTCTGCTTGTAAGGCAGATGCTCTCCCAGCTGAGCTATGCTCCCATTAGCGTGGATTTATTATATAATACTCGTCCGGATTTGTCAAGTATTAATTTTAGAAAAAAGCTCTTTTATTCTGTCCGTCTGCTCTGTAAGGTAAAGATAGCCGAAAAGAGCCTCCACTCCTGTGGCACAGTGATACTCGCCCTCAGTCGCGCTCTTCGGAGAATGACCCACCTTAGCATTCCTGCCCCTTTTATAGATTGCCGTTTCCTCTTCAGTGAGAATTCCCTTTATTTTTTCAAAGGCTTCTGTCTGTGCCTTTGCCGATACAAATTTAACACTTTCCTTATGTAAATCATTCACAGGCCTGTTTGCATTTGTAACAAGCATTTCACGCACCAATATTTCATAAATACAGTCGCCGATAAAGGCCAGATTAAGTGGGCTGAGCTGTTTTGCGTTCACATCTTTATCAATAAATCTCAAGCTATCACTCCAAACAAAAATAGATTTTATCTTCCGATAACACCGCGCTGTGTAAAGTTGCAGTATATTTTATACACAATTAAGAACAAAGAATAGGCTATGATTGCCGCACCTGCAACATCAGTCAGATAATGCGCACCTGCTATCATTCTTGAAAAGCCTACAAGTATAACATAAGCAAAGGCAGTCATCAATGCAAGCGGTGCAAACTTTTTCAGCTTATCATATGTAATGCTGAGAAAATACAGCAAAAAGGACGCACAGGCACAGGAGGTGTGACCGCTGGGGAAGGAATCCGCACGGCTGTATACACCCATATCGTCGCCTATTTTATACCAGGCGGTAAAGGCAGAATAATCAGCACCTGCTGCCATTTCCCTTGTAAGCGGTGAATACTTGCCCTCGCTCATTCCGTTTTCGTTAAGGAAGCCGTTTGAATAGGCAATCATTTCCCTGACACGCACACGGCTTGTCAAAGGCTTGAACTCCTCAATGATTTTAAGGAGGATACCGAATAGCACGCCTGCAAGTGCAAGACCTTCAATTTTCTTTAATTTATTCCTATCTATTTTACTGCAAAGAAAAATAACAGCTGCGGTAAAAATTGTGCACACGATAAAATAGAAAGCCTGTGACATATCCTCTTTTCCGCTCATAAGAAGAATATTTTTAAGAACATTTTCAATTATTTTCTTCCAGCCGATGACAGCAAGCACAAAAAAGCCAAGCGTTGTAATGATTTTTAAAACAGTATTGAAAAACTTGTACGCCTTATGCTCTGTATTTTCAACAGGTGTTATAGCAGGAACAAGCTTATGTATTACACAAAGGCTTTCGTTCAAATCCCTTCTGCAAAGGAAAATGATTGTAAATGCCGGCCCCCATATACCCCAGTATGTAAACGGACCAAAGCTTTCAAGAACACGTGCAAATAAGCTTTGGGGATGATACAGATTCACGGTAATCTGCAAATCATTAAACGTACCTATAAGCATAAGCCCCATTGCGATTATATAGAACACAACAGAGAATATAACAAGCGGCTTATTTATACTTTTTTTCATATTATCATCAGCTTTCAGTAACAATTATCAATATCGGATATATGCATTACGGTACATATTCAAACTCTATATCATAGAGCGAAACAATGTCCCCCTCCTGTATACCCTTTTCCTTCAGCGCGTCAAACACACCGCTTTTTTCAAGAACTCTCTGCATATACTGGAGAGCCTCATAGTCCTCAACATCAATACCCTTAAGCACCTTAGGGAACCAGCTTGCCTCAACAAGATAATAATGATTATCCATAACTGTAATCTTAAAGCCCTTATCGTCCTTAATAAGTGACTCAAGCGGAATTTCCTCAACCTCGTATTCCTTAATCGGAGGAAGAGTCTGCAGCTTATTCCACACGGCATTCATCAGCTCCTGTGTACCCTCTAAAATAGGTGCACAGATGGAAAAATATTCATATCCCTTTGACTCAACATAATTTTTAAACTCTTCAATCTGCTCAGGCTCCGCCATATCAATCTTGTTACCTGCCACAATCTGCGGCTGTTCTGCAAGCTGAGGATTGAATTTTACAAGCTCTTCGTTAATTTTTTCAAAATCTTCAATCGGATTTCTGCCCTCATGACCGCTTACGTCAACAATGTGAACAAGCAGTCGGCAGCGCTCAACGTGGCGCAAAAACTCGTGACCCAAGCCTACACCCTCGCTTGCACCCTCAATTAAGCCGGGAATATCGGCAATAACGAATGAGCTTCCCTCACCCATTGATACCACACCGAGATTCGGCACAAGCGTGGTAAAGTGATAATCACCGATTTTCGGCTTAGCCTGACTGACTACGGAAATAAGACTGGATTTACCTACACTCGGATAGCCCAAAAGTCCCACATCTGCAAGGAGCTTCAGCTCGAGTGAAACCTCCCATTCCTCACCTGGCATACCGGGCTTTGCAAAACGCGGAACCTGACGTGTAGGGGTAGCAAAATGCATATTGCCCCAGCCGCCTTTACCGCCTTTGGCAGCGACAAAGCGTTCAGTCTTGCTCATATCCGCCATAACGGCTTTTGAATTCGCCTCACGGATGATTGTACCTCTCGGCACCTTAATTTCAAGGTTCGGTGCTTTTTTACCATACTGACGTGAGCCGCGTCCGTTCTCTCCGTTTTTTGCAGCGTACTTGCGCTTATATCTGAAATCGGCAAGGGTTGCAAGGTTATCATCAACAACAAATACAACATCGCCGCCCTTTCCGCCGTCACCGCCGTCCGGTCCGCCTGCTGCAACATATTTTTCACGGTGAAAGGCAACAGCACCTGCACCGCCGTCACCGCCTTTAATTTTTATTTTCGCTATATCAACAAACATAATATAATCCTTTTTATTAAAATAAAATGTAAACATTTTCTATATTAAGAATATTAACAAAATTAAACAAAAAATGCAATATAAGATTTATAAGCAATTGCTTTTGCATACGAATTATGATAGTATAATTACAGCAAATTAAGGAAAATATCTATAATATGAAAATTAAAAACGTTGAAATAAAAAACGGTCTGTGCCTTGCTCCAATGGCAGGCATTGCTGACAGAGCCTTCCGTGAGCTTTGTATCCGGTACGGTGCAGGCTACACGGTTACAGAAATGGTATCCGCAAAAGGCTTTACTATGGGTGACAAGAAAAGCCGTGAACTTCTTGTACTTGGTGAAACCGAAAATCCTGCAGGTGCACAGATTTTCGGCGATGATCCTGAAATTATGTCACAGGCTGCCGTAAAATGTCTTGCATTTAAACCACAGATTATTGATATAAATATGGGCTGCCCTGCACCCAAAATAGCTATGAACGGCGGCGGTGCAAGCCTTATGAAAAAGCCTGAGCTGGCAGGCGAAATTATAAAGGCAATAACAGAGTCCGTAAATATTCCTGTTACGGTAAAAATCCGTAAAGGCTGGGACGATGAGAATGTTAACGCCGTTCAGCTGGCTGAGATAGCTGAAAAAAACGGAGCATCTGCAATCACTGTTCACGGAAGAACAAGAATGCAGATGTATTCAGGAACAGTTGACTATGATATCATTGCTAAGGTAAAGCAGGCAGTGTCCATCCCTGTTATCGGCAACGGTGATATAAGGGATGAGCAATCCGCCACTATGATGTTTGAAAAAACCAACTGCGATGCAATTATGATTGGCAGAGGTGCACTCGGCAACCCCTGGATTTTCCAAAGGCTTAACGCATATTTCAGCGAATGCCGTGTTCTGCCTGAGGTAAGCGTCAGTGAAAAAATGGTTGTTATGCTCAGGCATATTGAGAAAATCATTGAATACAAGGGCGAGTACACTGCAATGCGTGAGGCAAGACACCACGCTGCATATTACACAAAGGGTCTTCACGGTGGAGCAGCCTTCAGGCGTGAAATGGGTCAGCTTGAAACCTATGAGCAACTGCAGGAATTAGCATTCAGAATTGCAAAGGATAATGAATCATGATTTTTAAAAACTGTACATTTTATAATGAATTTTTTGAAAAAGAATTTGGTGATATTGAGGTTGAAAACGGTATCATCAAGCAAATCGGAATCATAGACGGTGACGGAAAGGATATGAACGGATATATCCTGATTCCCGGTTTTATTGATATTCATATTCACGGCTGCGGCGGCGGTGACGCCAGTGACGCAAGCACGGACAGTCTGGATAAAATCACAACTGAGCTTGCAAAGCACGGTGTAACCTCTTTCTGCCCCACCTCTATGACACTTAGTGAAGAACAGCTTACCGACATTGTAAAGACAATTGCAGGCTATCGGACAAAGGGAGCGAAAATAGCAGGCATCAACCTCGAAGGTCCTTTCATTGCAATGAGCAAAAAGGGTGCACAAAACGGTGCTTTTGTCCGTGCAGGCTCCATTGAGGAATTCAATCATTTATATGAAAAAAGCAATGGAAAAATTAAGCTTATTACCATTGCCCCTGAGGCCTTTGACAGCAGAGATTTTATTGAAGCGGTAAGTAAAAAATGCACGGTTTCAATCGGTCACTCAGGTGCAGATGCACAGCAGTGTAAAAATGCAATTGAGCAGGGTGTAAGACACGCAACACATCTTTTCAACGCAATGACCCCTATGACACACCGCGAGGCAGGAATTGTCGGCACGGTGCTTGATGATAAGCGTGTAATGTGTGAGCTGATTTGCGACGGCGGCCACATCTGCCCTGCTGTACTCAGAAATGCATTTGCAATACTCGGTGAGGACAGAGCGGTGGCAGTCAGTGACTCTATGCGTGGTGCAGGACTGGGTGAGGGTGAATTTGAGCTCGGCGGTCAGCAGGTATTTGTAAAAAAGAACGGTAAATACGCTGTGCTCGGTGACGGCACTATTGCAGCATCCATCACGAATATGCACACGGAATTTAAAAATCTGATCAGCTTTGGTATTGATTTCAGAACGGCATTAAAGACCTGCACAATCAATCCTGCAAAAGCAATAAAAGAGGATGACAAAATCGGTTCCATTCAGACAGGAAAGTATGCCGACTTTGTATTCCTTGATGAAAATCTTGACATAAAAGAGGTTTACATAAATGGAACACTCGCTTAACATCGTTTTAATTGAGCCTGAAATTCCGCAGAATACCGGGAATATTGCACGAACCTGTGCGGCAACCGGTGCAAGGCTTCACCTTGTAGGGCCAATGGGATTTCAGATTACGGACAAGCAGGTAAAAAGAGCAGGTCTTGATTACTGGGACAAGCTGGATATTTCGTACTATGACAGTACCGAAGAATTCTTTGAGAAAAATGCAGGTGAAAAATTCTATTATTTCACCACAAAGGGTGAAATTGCACATTCCGATATGAAATATGAAAACAACGCATTCCTTGTTTTCGGCAAGGAAACAAAGGGGCTTCCTGAGGAACTGCTTAAGGAAAATCACGATACCTGTGTAAGACTGCCTATGCGCGGAATCATCAGAAGTCTTAACCTTTCAAACGCTGTGTGCGTGGGGACATATGAGGTGCTGCGTCAGTGGGGCTACCCCCAGCTTTCACAAAAAGGAAAGCTGACAAAATACGACTGGTAATCACATCGTTTTCACCTGAAAATGAATCTTTACCAAGTCTTTACTTTTTCTTTCCCGAGTATTATATTTTATATGGTTTAATAATACTGAACTTCAAAGGTGACATAATCGTAAGATTAAATTCACAATAATGTAAGAATAAGATTATATAATTAAGATATAGAATAATAGATACCAATGGAGAAATAAAATGAAATTTGATGAAAATAAGATTTTCACAAAGGCTCTTTTTCTGAGCCTTCTGAAAATCATATCCTTTATTCTTGTTTTTGTAATGATACTTGAAGGGCTTTCCATAACTGTATTTTCAAAAAAGGCGGCAACACAGTATAAAAATGCGTTTTCAAAATCATACAGCTTTACAACAGAACCGCCAAACAGCATTGACATTGCGCTTATAGGCAGCAGTGATTTATACTCAGGCTTCATTCCCGTAAACCTTTGGGACAGGTACGGATATACCAGCACGGTTATCTCCACACCAAAGCAGACTGTAAGCCGCTCATACACCTTTCTTGAAGAGCTTTTAAAAACACAGTCGCCAAAGCTCCTTGTGATTGAAACTGATATGTTCTATCAGGGTGTAGAAATTGAGCACAATCCTGATTTCAACAAGGAAAGAACGGAAAGACTTTCCGCCTCTGACAAAATGAAAAGAATTGTCAAAATGATTTCAAATGTTCCGGTTGACGGAAATATTGAAAATCATTTCACTGTTTTTATGTTCCACGACGAATGGAAAAAGCTGTCAAAAAAATCATACAAGGCAGTTATGAAGGAAAAGGACACCGTAACCTGCGAGCACGGCTACAATTTCAACAAAATCGTTTATCCGACAAAGGACAATAAACGAATGACCTTCACCGAGCACGCTGAGGCAATACCTGATGAAAGCATTCTTTACTTAAACAAGATGCTTGATTTGTGCAGGCAAAGCAATATAAAGGTTGCTTTTGTGGAAATGCCGTCACTCACATCCTGGAATTATGCAAGGCATAATGCGGTTAAACAGTTTGCTGAAAATAACGGCATTCCTTTCATTGACCTTAACCTGGAGGAGCATTTCACCAAAACAAAAATAAAGTGTGAAAACGATTTCCGTGACGACGGCAATCACCTGAACTACTATGGTGCAGAAAAAGCAACCGACTTTTTAGGTGAATTTATAAACAATACATACAGTGATATTCTTCCTGATAAACGAAACGACAGCAAATTCGTTTACTGGCAGGAAAGCTCAAATCAGTTCAAAGAAAAATACAATGTAAAATAAATTTATATTTAAGGGAGGATATATTCCTCCCTTTTTTCATATTATTTTTAGGTGATAATATGAAAACAAAAAATGTACTTATACTGATATTACTTATGGCAGTATCCATTATTCTTATTACCTTTTCCTCCGAAGCAAAGGCAGGTGCTGCTGAAGGACTTGCACTGGCACAGAACACAATCGTACCGAGTCTGACGCCGCTTCTGATTCTCTTTTTTATCATAATGAAAACAGGTGCAAAGGATGTCCTTTCAAAAGCACTCGGCTTTATTTGTGCATATCTATTCAATCTGCCGCAGGTCACCTTCCCTGCAATATTTTTTGGACTTATCGGAGGATATCCCACAGGCGCACTGCTGACCAATGAGCTTTTTTTAAACGGAGAAATTGATGAAAAACAGGCTCACAGACTTTTACGTTTTAATTTCTGCGGAGGATGCGGCTTTATCATTACCGCTTTGGGTGCATCCATTCTAAACAGCTCAAAGGCAGGGTGGATACTCTTTATCTCAAATGCCCTGTCAGCCGTAATCATCGGATTTCTTCTCTCCTTCAGTGAAAAAAGAAAGCCCCAAAGCTATTATTCCTACACAGAGGAAAAAAGCTTTGGGGACGCATTAATTGAATCAACAGACAGTGCAGTCAAGTCCGTGCTCAATATCACTGCCTTTATTATTCTGTTTTCATCAATTCATAAAACACTTCCGATACCGCAGGAGCTTGCACCGATTATTGAAATCACAAACGGAATATGTACAAGAAACAGCTATTCCCTCGCACATACAAGTGCATACCTTGCCTTCGGCGGACTTTGTATTCACTGTCAGCTCCTGCCGATTATCTCAAATGTTAAAATGAAATATTGGGACTTTTTCCTTTTCAGAGTTATCTCTGCCTTTCTGTCCTACGGCATAACAAAATTCATTCTGTATCTGAGTCCGCTGGAAACGTCTGTATTTTCAAACATAAGTATCAGCGTTGCTCAGCTGTCCAGCATAAATCTCGCCCTTTCAATACTGATGATAGCAGGCTGTTTTATACTTATAATGGATATCAGGTCAAAGAAAAAAATCGTTTAATTAGTCAATATTCTCAAGGCTCTTTGCACCGTCCTGCAATGCCATAAATTGTGAATAATCATATTCATCATTTATACTCTTTATATTGAGTTTTGCATCTGTGGTGCATATATCACCAATAAATGCACTCATATCCGTGCCGTAAACAAATTCCATATGCTGGACACCGCGAAGGAACCAGGTGTTCTCCTCAAATTTACAGGAAGAGCTGTCTATCATTTTATCGGCTGATTTGCTGTTTTCAAGCGTTTCACCTACCGGTGCTGTTTTTGCACCAAAGGAGGCATAGCAGGTATCAATCAGCATATCCGACTGATTTGCATTTGCACTTGTTATCGGAATACCCGGCAAGCCATATCCACAGATAATTGCAATTTCAACACCGCTGTCCTTAAGCTCTTTGAGATTTTTCTCAAGTCTGCCCTGCACACCATGATAATCCTTCACGATTTTTGCCAGTCCTGAGTTCTCATCAAGCCAGCCTAAATTCACCATATATTTATAACATTCATCAAAATCATCATATGGTATACACTCCCACATGGACGGAATATTACCTATAACAGGCAAAACCACACGCTTATAAAATCTTTCACCGTTTTCTCCATCAGTCACCTCATTCAAAAATCCTACCAGATGATCGACAGTACCGCCGAATATATCAAACACCTTAGCAATCGCACCGAAATCGGCTGCCTCTCCCTTATAATCGCTTGCCATAAGTGACATATATTTAGCAATAACCTCAGGGTCTATAACCATATCTCCTTTAAATAATTTAGCGATGCTTACACCCTGCATTGCACCGTCAATAAAAATGGCTCTGGCAATATCGTTTCTGCTACGATACTTATCCACATAGGCTGATAAAACGGAGGTGCCCAATGAACAGCCCACAAGCGTTACCTTGTCCTTTCCGCTCTGCTCTTTAACACCGTCAATAAATTCAGCAAGCTGATCGGCATCCTTCATAACATCCTCACGAAAATCGTAATTATAAATCCAGACATTGGAGGCACCGATTCTGTCACATATAACCTTGCAGACAGCCGGTTCAGCCGTATTTCTCTTATTCAGGTAATCCATATGATTTGCAAGTGAATCTGTCCAGCAGCAGTCGATACCTATGTTGGCCTCTTTTTCACCATTACTGTCATAATTCAATACTGTGAAAGGCTCTATAATACTCGCAAGCTTATTGGTCCATATTTCTGCACTGACCTCTTTTCCTCTTAATATTTTCAGAGTATCAGACACAAAACGTGTTCTTGAAAGCTGACCGACAAAGCTGCCGTCAATAGAAACGGCACTTGCCTGTGCATTGGTATTCGGATGAAGATAAAGTGCTGACGAGCCTACACCGGGAATCACAACAACAGGCGTTACATCATCAGCCGCATAAGCCACTCCGAATACGGAAAGTGAGCACAGCAGCATCACCACAGACATTAACAAACTAAGAACTTTTTTCATATATATTCACTCCTCCGTAACAAGGCTATCATACCACAAATACAGGCTATTGACAATTATATTTTTAGTGCTATAATAATTCACGGCAGTTCGTAACCATCCTGCCGGATGAATACCGATAGGTTTTTCATCAATCAAAACTAAGGAGAAGGCATTAGCCGTATTGCGTCCTTAGGGACGCTTTTTTATTTTATGGAAAGATACAGTATTATTAAAGAGAAAAATCCACGTGAAATCGTTCTGTTGCGTGGTAAGGGGTGTGCCTATAAAAAATGCACCTTCTGTGATTATCACACGGATAAATGTGATAATGAAGAGGAAAACTTTCTCCTCAACAAATCTGTGCTTGAAAAGGTGACAGGCTGTTACGGTAATCTTGAAGTGATCAACAGCGGTTCTGTTTTTGAGCTTGATAACAAAACATCAGAAATGATAAAAAGCATCTGTAAGGAGAAAAGCATTAACACAATCCATTTTGAAAGCCATTATATTTATAACAAGCACATAAAAAATCTGCGTGAGCTTTACCGTGATTTTGACATCAAGATGAAGCTGGGTCTGGAAACCTTTGACTATGATTTCAGGGAAAATGTACTTTGCAAAGGAATTGCCGAATCAGACCCTGAAATTATATCAGAAAATTTTGACGAGGCAAATTTTCTTTTCGGACTGAGCGGACAGACGGTAGAATCTATGGAAAAGGATATCACGCTCGGCTTAAAATATTTTGAGCGGATTTGTCTGAACATTATGTGTGAAAACTCTACTGAAATCAAGCCTGATCAAAAGGTGATTGATGATTTTATACATTATCTTTATCCAAAATATAAGGATAACAATAGAGTTGACATTTTAATAAATAATACAGATTTCGGAGTGGGTGACTGATATGATTAATGAATTACTTTTAACAGGCTCTGTAATATTCATCTTCGGAGCAACACTTTTAGCATATAAATTTTTCGGAAAAACAGGTCTTTACTGTGTATCTGCAATTGCCACTGTACTGGCAAATATTGAGGTTGCGATTTTAATCAATGCCTTTGGTATGGAGCAGACACTCGGCAACGTACTGTTTGCATCAACCTTTTTAGTGACAGACATTTTGTCCGAATGTGAGGGCAAGAAAGAGGCCAATAAAGCTGTATGGCTGGGTGTTTTCTCCTCCCTGTTCTTCCTGCTTCTGTCACAGAGCTGGCAGATTTTCGTACCAAGTGAAAACGATTTTATTCACGATTCAATAAAAACCGTATTTTCAAACACACCGAGAATGATTATCGCATCACTGGTTGTATATGCAATCAGTCAGTTGTTTGACGTATGGCTTTATCACAAATGGTGGGCATTTACCGAAAAGAAATTCGGTGATAAAAGGAAATTCCTATGGCTCAGAAATAACGGCTCAACACTGATCAGCCAGATACTTAACACAGCTCTGTTTACCCTCTTTGCTTTCTGGGGTACTTATGATGCAAAAACGCTCGTCTCTATCTTCCTTTCAAGCTATGTGATTTATGTTTTCACCAGCCTTCTGGATACTCCGTGCGTATATCTTGCACGAAAAATACATGAAAACAAGATGAAGAAATAAATTTTCAGTCTTGACAATCCAAGACCTTATATGCTACGATACAAAAAATGAGGTAATGATTATGACAAACTTTACAGGCAAAATGAACAAACCGTTTTATCTTATGCGCAGAGCTCGCATGGGATATATTCGTCGTGTTCATCTTTGGTAAAGTGCTACAGTATATATTCATTTATTCAGCCACTGATGAGCAATCATCAGTGGTATTTTTATTTTAAGGAGGATTCTATATGTTAAACCACAAAGGCACACAGGAAATCAAAACAGAAAGATTATTGTTGAGAGCTGTTAAAACAGATGACTACAAGGATATGTATGAATATATGCGTATGGAAAAAATGTCAAGATATGTAACATGGAAACACCACGAAAACGAAAATGCTACCAAAGCACTTTGTGAAATGTGGGTAAATCAGTATTCAGATGAAAGATATAATTGGGCAATCACACTTGACGGCAAAGCCGTAGGAAACATTGATGTAATCGAAATATACGGCAATACAGCTTATATGGGCTGGCAGATAAGCCCCAAGCATTGGAACAAGGGTATGGTGACTGAGGCTGCCAAAGCCGTTTTTGACTTTTTGTTTTCTCAAGTCGGCATCGAAGCAATAGAAGCATGTCATATAGATGCAAATATCGCCTCTGGCAGAGTAATGCAAAAAACAGGTATGCGTCCTATACCCACAGAGGAATCCGTATATTATAAATTAAATCATACCTGTGAAATGAACGGTATGCCTGTAATCAGTTACAAATTAACAAGGGCGGAATGGCAATGCAAGAATACACAATAGAGCCGCTGGATATAAAAGACTATGACAAATGCAGTAACATCTGGGATATGAAAAAATGCCCCTATACACAGCAGTTCAAAAATCAGATGATGAACGGTGACCGCCTGGTATGGATATACAAGCTTAATGGAGAGTTTATCGGCGAAGGGGCTTTGGTGAAAAACACTTTTGATACAGATTACTATATACCAAATCAGCGTATTTATCTTTCAAGAATGATTGTCAAAAAAGAATTCAGAAATCAGGGTATCGGCGGAATCATCCTTGATTATCTCATCAGAAAAGCCGAGAAAATGGGATATTCGGAAATCGCTCTCGGTGTTGATACGGATAATCATTCTGCCCTTCATCTTTACAGACAAAAGGGCTTTGACACAGTAATTGCCGAATGCGAGGACGAGCACGGCAAATTTTATAAGCTGTTAAAACGGCTGTGAAAGGAGGAAGAATATGAAATTAATCATTATATTCGGCAGTGCTGCCGTAGGCAAAATGACTGTTGGACAGGAACTTACGAAAATAACAGACTTGAAACTCTTTCACAACCATATGACGATTGAGCCTGTTCTTGATATTTTCGGATATTTCAACACAAGTGCAATCCTAAAATTCCGTGAAATTGTATTTGAGGAATTTGCAAAATCAAATATTTACGGCTTAATCTTCACCTGTATGTGGGCATTGGATGAGCAGTCCGACTGGGATTATATCGAGCATATAAAAGAAATTTTCAAAAACGCCGAAATTTATTTTGTAGAACTCGTTGCACCGCAGAAAATAAGACTTCAAAGAAATACAACTGAAAACAGACTGAATAACAAACCGTCAAAAAGAGATATTGATAAATCCACTCAACTGCTTATCAATGATGATAAAAATCATAGATTTGTCAGCTACGACGGTGAAATACCATTTGAGAATTATATTAAAATTGATAACACCAATCTATCCGCACAAGAGGCAGCAGAGAGAATAAAAAAAGAATTTGCATTATAGTTTGGTTTATCAACAATGTCCTTGATATTTCGTAGGGGCGACTATTAGTCGTCTGAAAACAAATGCAAAAAATTATGCGGACGTGCAGTGCACGTCCCTACGATATTTCAAGAATATTCCTACAAATATGAAAAGGAGATGGCACGGAGACCCTCCCCTACAATAAACAATAATTTAACAAAACAGCCGATGAGAATTATCTCATCGACTGTTCTTTAGAACTTTATTTTACTGTAACAGAGATTGCAGGGATAAAGGTATCACCTGATTTTTCAAATTCAACGGTAACTGTATCTCCCTTAGAAATAAGGAGAACCTCCATTGCGTCCGTTACCTTGATATAATAATACTTGCCGTTAACCTGCAGATAGTAAACTGTATTTCCATCATTTACTGAGGACTTGATATCCGTTACCTCACCGGTCACACTGTTTGCATTCTCGCCTGTGTTTGTATCAGGCTTATCAGGATTATTATCAGGATTTTCAGTCACATTATTGTCTGAGCCTTCGATTTCATTCTCATCAACAATAACATCATCCTTATTTACATCACTGGCAACGCCCTTTTCCTTAAGCGCATCAATATAATTTTCCAGTGCACTGTTCAGTGCCTTAGCATCACTCTTTGCTACATCAAGAAGTCCTGTACCAACAACTGTTTTATCCTCAAGACTTACAAAAGCATAACCCTTAACAGTATTACTGTCACCGTAAAGTGACATAAAGTATGTCGGATTATCGTCGATGCCTAAGAGAATTGGGAAGGTTGCATAGTAGCCATAGTTCTGTACAGCATCCTGTGCAGACTGCTGAGCAGCACTTTCCATAGCACCGGCATTCTTATAATACTTTGTTTCTTTTGTACGCTGATTACAAAGGATAAATCCGAAGTTTGACGCGTCAGATTCAGATGATGTAACACCTGTATATACCCAAACATCATCGTCCATAGCAATATTACCGCTGCCGCTTGAAGCAATATTTACATCATTCTGGAAAATAATAGAGTTCCAGAAACCGTTCTGCAGCTTACCGTAATAGTTATACTGCTCAATCAGAAGTGATTCACTGTAAACAACGTCAATCCAGCTGAGTGATTTATCAGTCTTAACCTGTTCAATATCATAATACTGGCTTTCACCATTGAGTGCATCGGTAATAATTACACCCTTAACATCCGTACCGCCGAAAAGACCGATGGTCTTGTCGAGAACTGCAGTAATCCAATATGGGTGCATATTATCATCAATTTCAAAATTAGGAGTATCAAGAAGTGCTGTAGGATATTGGAAACGAAGGTGACGGTACAGCTTCTCATTGAAAAGCTCAGTCGGTGAATACTTGATGCCCTCACCAAACTGCTCAACACAGTTCACTGCACTGACTTTCTGACTTACAAGGTCAATCAGCATATATGCAGGGAGACCATTCTTTGTATTATTGATCCACTTGAAGAAATCAGCATATTCAAGATAAGCAACTCGGACAGGTGTATTTTTATAATTTATCTGAGTGGAATTTGCAGATACAACGTACTGGCTCTTATATTCTGAAAGTGAACCAAGCTGCTGGTCGGCAAGTGTATGTGCACGAAGGGCATCAACACGAGGTACTTTGTCATAGCTGATATCATCAAAATCTGTTTCAAAATCGCCGTCACTTACCTGCATAAGCTCACTGTATGAGCTCGCTCTGAAAAGCGTTACACCGGTTACATAACCTACTGCCATAACTGCAACGATAACGCCTATAATGATTGCAGGTACCAGTGACTTTTTCTTAACATATTCTTTGCGTTCAATCTTTTTATTGGCTCTGCATACCAAAGCAAAGGATGCAATAAACACTGCAACAAGCAAAACAAAATACAGATACATCTGTGTATCGTGGATGTTGAAAGCAGGGAGCATCATATAATAAGCACCTGCACCAAAAACAATTGTAATGAGAACTGACAGTAAAATCCTCAAAGGAAGCTTCGTTGGTTTAACAACAGCTGTCACCTCTTTATTGCTTGGCCATTTGATTTTTTCTTTGAATTCATTGATAACTTCATCAGCATCATAATCCATATTCGGAATTTTATTATCCATATGCAATCTCCTGTTATTATTTTCTATTTGCAAGTAATAGTATTTAGATTATACTACATATTCCGCATATTATCAATACTTTAAAATATGAATATTATGCAAAAACAAGGCACAGTCATAAGACTGTGCCTTGATAAATATCATTTTCTTACTAAGCTCTTAGCTTCCTTCAGATAGTCATCCGATGCCGGATAATGAATATAATGGGTAATATATATTGCCCCGCTCTTATCCTTGATTACTGAAACATTGGCGTGATTAACCTCAACAAAAACTTTCATCTCATAATCAGCAGATGTGATTGTCTTCGTCTTAGGGTCAATTGTCACAGTACCTGTTCCGCCTTTATAATCAACACGGCAGTTTTCCTCTGTCGTTCCGCTTGCCCAGGAAAGAGCATCATAATCATTAAAGATACCGGCTACTGTTCCGCCTAAGTCCTTAAGGACTTCAAAGAAACTTCCCTGTGCATCAGCACCACGTGCTGCCATTGAAGCATCTTTAGGCTGAAGCGTCATTTGAATTGTTCCATCGGCATTCTCAGAAACATTACATGCTAAACAATATTCAGGCTTGAAATAGGATTTCCTGTAATCAAAGTTACCCGGATTGCCTGACTCCATATTTTCGTTATCAAGCAGCGGATCTCTGTTATTACTCGGAGGTAATCCGTATACACCTTTTGCAAAGGCACCGGCTACAATGCCCGGAACAACGTTATTCAGCATATCGTTGCTGGAACCATCAATGAGAATATCATCAACAGTGAGCTTTTCCTCACCTACAAGAGCATAATACTCCTGTGTATCCCCATTCTCATCAATATAGCTTGCCGTCTGTGCTTTTGTATTGTTGTAACATTCAACATAGTAATTTACTGCATCTTCCTCAGTTTTAAATTCTACTGAGCCATATGTACCTGCAGTAAATGGTTCAATGGTAACAACATTTTCTCCGACATTCTGAGTGGACTGCTTTTCTTTCTTCCAGCTTCCATCAGAAATTCTGCCCATAGCGTTAATTACGCTGTCTGTTACATAGCTGACTTTTGCACAGCCTGAAAGCGAGAACACAAGTGCAGCCGCCAACAGTACACACAGAACCTTACCAATAGTCCTTTTCATAGGACATCCTCCTCAGAAACAATTAAAAATTTTGCCGGAGATATTTAATGATGTTATTATAATGTTTTAATTTAATTAAGCGAGTGTAACGCCCTTGCTCTTCATAAGATAATCTTCAGATGCAGGGTAAGACCATGTCATAGTAACAGTCAGGCTTGCGCTCTTATCCTTGATTACTGCGATAGTAGCATGTGTTACAGCAACCTCTGCAAGCATCTTGTACTCAGCACTCTTGATTTCCTTTGAAGCTACATCAATCGTAACAGTTGCTACACCGCCCTGATAATTTACCTTACAGTTTTCTGCAGTTGTACCCTCAGACCAGCTTAACATCTCAATACTGTCAACAGTTGCATCAATTGCACCGAGAGTCTGGAATACGTGACCCTGAGCGTCTTTACCTGGCATACTCATATTAACTGCTTTAGGCTGAAGCTGAATTGTGATTGTGCCATCATTGTTATCCTTAACGTTAGCTGCTGCAAGATCATCAGCAACGAGTCTGCTTGTTGTGAGAGACTCACCATTACCATCCCATTCGTCTGTATCGAGGTCAGGATTTCTGTTTGTACTTGGAACAAGACCATTAAGACCCGGCTTATAGATACCGCCTACGATACCTGGTACGAGATTATTAATCATCGCATTCTCTTTGCCGTCAATCTTAATTCCGCCAACCTCAAGGTTTTCTTCACCAAGAAGCTTATACCAGGTCTGTGTCTGTCCCTGATCGTCCTTGTACTGTGTGGTCAAAGTCTTTGAATAATCATAAGCTTCAACATAGAATTTAACTACATCTTCAATAGATGCGAATTCCACACCGCCGTATGTACCTGCTGTAAACGCATCAATTACAGGTGCATTACCGTCGGTTGCTGCTCCGGCTTCGCCTTCGCCCTCTTCATTCTGCCAAGTACCATCTTTTACCTTATAGATAGCTTCGACAGCTCCGTTTGTTACATAATTGATTTTTGCACATCCGGCAAAAGAACTTGCGATAAGTCCTGCTGCAAGTGCAATACATAATCCCTTTTTTACAAATTTGTTCATTTCAGGATTCCCCTTTCAAAATTGTACGAATTCTGTTTTACATAAAACGCTACATATAAAATTTATATTAAATTGACCAAAATGTCAATAGAATTTTAAAAAATACTGTAATTTATTTTGCGAGTTTTTAAATTTATCTATATTTTATTGAGATTTCATATTCAATGTGATATAATAATTACTATAAATGTAAAAATCAACCTTAATTTGGCAGGAGATATAAATTATGAGATGTAAAAACTGCGGAACATATAATGATGATAACAGATATATTTGTGAAACCTGCGGTTCACCGCTTTATGACGAGGACGAAATCCAGGCACAGGAACTGCAGCAAAACAATTCCCAGACGCAGAACTTTAACACAGTATCCGACTTCGAACAGCCGATGGGAAATAGCAGCTCGCCTAATCCGCCGCAGAAAAGCAGCGGTGAAAAAGCTCCTGCTGAAAAGAAGAGCATTATTGTAATTGCCATTCTGGCAGTTGTACTTATTGCTGTAATCGTTTCAGTTGCTGTTGTTATGCACGGTAAATCCAAAGATGAAGATAAAACCAGCTCATCCTCTACATCTACTACAATCACAACTACTGAAAGATCATACAATTATACTACAGAGCCAACTACCGAATCTACTACCACGACAACTACCACAACGACCACTACCACCTCAACAACTCAGGCAACAATATGGTATATCAACACCGGCAGCAGCGGCGGCGGAAGTGTAAGCGGTGATGGTGAATACAAAAATGGTGACAAAGTAACTCTTGTCGCTGTACCTGACAGCGGATATACCTTTGATGGCTGGTACTCAGACGGTGTCAAAGTAAGTGATTCTGAAAGATATACATTTACTGCAAATGAAAATGCCAGCTTTTCAGCAGTTTTCAATCCGATTGATAATCCTGACAACGAAGATGGAAATATGAATTTCGGTGACTGAGGGGAAGAAAATGAGTAAAGGTGATAAAGCAAAAAGTCTGTTTATGTCCGGCTGTAACTGTTCACAGGCAGTAGCAGCTGCTTTCTGTGAAGAGACAGGGCTGGATGAAGAACTTACCAAAAGACTCACCATAGGATTCGGCGGCGGTGTCGGCAGAATGAGAGAGGTATGCGGTGCAGTATCCGGGATGACCTTTGTTATCTCCGCTGTTTATAACGAAGACAAAGGCAGTATTTATAAAAGAATTCAGGATGTTGCAAATGAATTCAGGAAGCAAAATGGGGCAATCGTCTGCAGAGAGCTTTTAGGTCTGTCCGCAGACAGCACCTGCTCGCCTGTTCCTGAAAAAAGAACACAGCAGTATTACAAAAAGCGTCCCTGCCCTGAAATTGTTGCCATAGCTGCAGACATACTTGAAAAATATCTTTCCGACAATCCAAAATAATTATTAAAAAAAGTATTGCATTTTTTATTTTGATGTGTTATAGTATCTAAGCACAAAAACGATTTATCTGTTTTTCAGCGGATAAATCGGCATACGCGCTGGTAGCTCAGTTGGATAGAGTGTCTGGCTACGAACCAAACAGTCGTTTTTGTATAAAGCGCATATTTACAATTTAATAAGGTGTTACGCGCCGGTAGCTCAGTTGGATAGAGTGTCTGGCTACGAACCAGAAGGTCGGGGGTTCGAATCCCTTCCGGCGTACCACATATAAAATCCTTGAAACCGTTGATATTACGGCATTTCAAGGATTTTTTATTGCCCTAAAACCATAATTTTAAGAACCCCCTCAAAAAATTACATCAAAAATTCCGCGAAATAACACAAACTGTGTTAAATTGCGGAATTTTTTGATACAGACTTTATGCAGTAACTTTTCTTACCTATGGTGTTTATCAAAAACTACAAATGTAGCTGCTGGGATTTATTATTTAATCTGGCAAATATTGTTTCCATCAAATACTCATCATATCCCAATTCGCCCCAATTTAATATATCCCTGTTAGAGACAATGATTATACTTCTGCTTTCAATCAAAAAACTAATAACTTTATAAAATATCAGCATTTCTTCTGTGGAGGGAAGCAAATATAAAAAATCATCAATTATTACAACATCACTATTTACAATTAGCCTCCATGGCGATTTTTGACTCTGATACACATCAATTAATTCAGTAAATGTTGTATACACAACCTTAGCACCATTTTTAATTGCATTTTTGCCGATTTCACAAGCCAAGCTTGTTTTTCCTGTGCAGCTCTTCCCATAAATCATAACATTTCTAATATCATTGCTAAAATCAAAATCCAATAGATAATCAATTTGTGCAACTAAAACATCGGAAATCAGCGTATCATCAAATTGCTTATTTAACGGCAATCTGCTTTCCTTTAATGTTCTCTTTTTTCTTTCATCCTGACGCATAGAATATTCTGAATACAGCACCTTATAAAGATACTCCATATTATCCATTCCATTATCGCTCAAATCAATATCCCCATTAGCTATATGTTTTAAATTTAACAGAGAGGCTACACCTCTGATTTCAAACGCTCCTGCCATCTAAATCTCTCCTTAATTCATTTGCTATCTTTATATAATAGTTTTTATTTCTTTTCTTTTGATGTTTAAAAAACTCATTAAACTCAACGGTTCCGTTTCTGTAAATCAAATAACCTATCAGTGTTCCTATTTTGTAATCGCCAATTCCATTACAAAAATCAAAGGCTTCATTCAACTGATTAATTGTATAACATAAAGTTAATCTATTTAATTTACTAAACAAGGTATAAGAATACCGGGGATATTTCGTTTTTATTGTTTCAATATACTTCATCGCCGAAGTATTATTTTTAAAAAATTTCCTTACAGAAACTTCAGGTGCATATGTCGCCTTTTCCGCAATTTCGCATTTAACAATTTTGCCGACTTCATTTGAAAGTTTATGCTCGTATAACAAATCATCAGTTATCGCATCAAATAATAATAGCTTGTTTTTCTTTTCTTCTACCCTGATCAACATATCTTCATCAGCAAAATCTATCGGTATTTCATATAGATTTTCTTTATAGGTAACACAACCTCTACGGATTTTTAAAACCTTTGATTTATAATTTTTGTATTCTGAAACTTTTACTAATTTTTTTATTTCATCTGCAAACATAATGTTCGGTTGCTTTCTTGTAATATAATTAATTTTTTTATTTTCAACATTATCAAGCCATTCCAAACATTCACTGTTAAGCCTATCAATACCGTAAAATATTCTGCCATCCAAAAAACTTCTTTTCACCACATTAACAGCATTTTCAACTTTTCCTTTAGTCTGAGGATCAGCACCTCTGCATAAGCAAACACTGTATCCTTTTTCCAAAACATATTTTTCAAATTCCTTAACAAGAACAATATTTCCGTAATTCTCTGATACGACAAATACTCTGTCCTGATCATATAGAATTGTTTTTGTTCTTCCGCCAAAATATTTAAATGCATACTCATGAGCTTCGATTGCAGTCCAGGTTGTAAACGGCTGAGCTGAAAAATACACAAATTTCATTCTGCTGTATGTAAGTATCATAATAAAAAAATATATCTTCACATTATTTCCATACATGTTTTTCATACGATACTGACCGAAATCAACCTGTGCTTCTACACCCGGATTACACTCCGCTCTCATTGTTGTAGTCCTGCCTTGCTTTTTCTCAATTCCTATTTCAGATCTGACACGCTTAACATATTCAAAGAAAACAGTTTTTGAAAAATTAAATTCAGGATATTGCTCTTGAATTTTCGCATAAATCCTTGTTGAACTTATTTGCGGAGTTAAATATATCAAATCAATAATACACTGACGATAATTTTCAATTGAATTCCCTCGTTTCTGCAAAGCATTCAGAAAATCGCTTTCATTAAAATTCCAACAATTTCTTACTGCAGTTACAGATAACTTCATTGCTCTGGCTGTTTTATTTATGGATAAGCCAAGCTCTTTATAATTTTGAATTTGCTTATACTGTTCTATTGTTATCATATAATGTTACCCCCTCTTTGTGAACATTTCTATAAAATGGATAGGCAGAAACCCAATATTGGAAATGCTCTATATTCTTTACTATTGGCATAATCCAGATATCATGTTCTACATTATATTGAAAGCCAAGTTCCGATAGGGAATCCAAATAAGAATCTAGCTTTTCATCTGGTAAATCTACCAGAATCATGATATCTATATCAGAATCTTTTGTGTAATCTCCACGTGCATAAGAGCCATAAAGAATTACACTTTTCAAATGTGAACCATATATCTTTCGCACTTCCTTCAAATATTGAAGTAATAGTGATTGAACTTTTTGTGGCATGGTTTCCCTCCTAAAATATA
>ERZ808040.50-NODE-50-length-115225-cov-9.294473_pt1 | contig 115225 bp, 113 predicted proteins | sample MGYA00380191_ERZ808040 | MGnify/ENA primary metagenome ERZ808040 (study PRJEB31490, sample SAMN06133395) | mouse gut metagenome | isolation source: J6 | host: mice | place: China: Chengdu | collected 2015-05 ...
GGATTTGAACCCTCGCGCCGCGTAAACGACCTACACCCTTAGCAGGGGCGCCTCTTCAGCCTCTTGAGTATTTCTCCATAGCCTGAATTAACTATTTCTGTCAACTATTTAATCTGTTGCGTATTTGCACTATCTAACACGTTGTGCCACAACGCAAAAATTATTATACAACAGGAAATATTTATTTGTCAATTCTTTTTTTATTCTTCTATTATAGAAGTTTTCTGGTCAGAAAATTTCTGATGAAACGCGATTGCTTTCTCAATCCTATTCTTTACTTCTGCTGCTATTTCCACTGTTTTCATATTTCTATACTCTTCATAATATAGAGGCGGAAGATATATAAGCTTTACCGTAACCGGCTTAACCGATTTTTCATCAAAAGGCTTAAACGCATCTATTAAAGCACATGGAACAATAGGACACTGTGCTTTCACGGCACTCTTAAAACTCCCTCCCTTAAAATCCAGCAATTTATTTCCAGCCTTGCTTCTTGTTCCTTCCGCAAAAATAAGAAAATTCTTGCCTCCCTTAACTTCCTCTGTCATTTTCGCGATCACTTTCATAGATTGGCGAATATCTTCACGATCTATAGAAAGGGATCCCAAAGCATCCGTTACTTGCTTCAATAAAATAATTTTGCTTGCCTCTTTCTTTATTACGAATGCAAACGGCACAGGACAGGATTCCAGAAAAGCCAATACATCATAAAGCCCCTGATGATTAGGGAAAAATACAAAGCCGTTTTTTTCAGGTATATTCTCAAGGCCGTAGGACTCTATTTTTACTCTCCCTGCTTTATTAGCAGCTATAGTCACTTTTTTAATATAGGCATACGCTTCTTCAAAGCTTATTTTATCATTTTTCCCGCACATCCATATACGAAAAAGATAATATGGAGCTTTTAAAAATAACCGTAAAACCATCATTGCGATTCTATACATAATTTTTTATTTCCTAACTATATTATCATACAAATTATTTCCCTTAGAGTCAATGACTACGATAACCGGAAAGTTGCTCACTTCTAATTCACGAATTGCTTCCGTACCCAAATCTTCATAAGCTATTATTTTTGAACTTATAATAGAACGCGAAAGCAGCGCTCCAGCTCCTCCTACCGCAGCAAAATAAACCGCCTTATTTTTTATGATGCTGTCTATTACCTCTGTCGAACGTCTGCCTTTACCAATCATACCTTTCAATCCCGCATCCAGAAAGCCAGGCGTATACTTATCCATCCGGCTTGCCGTAGTAGGTCCTGCAGACCCTATGGCCCGTCCCTCCCTTGCCGGCGACGGTCCCATATAATATATAATATTCCTTTCCAGGTTAATAGGAAGTTTTTCTCCCTTTTGCAATGCCTCATCCAGCCTTTTATGGGCGGCATCTCTTGCCGTATAAACCGTTCCCGTAATATATACGTAGTCTCCTGCCCGAAGAACGCTTATGTCTTCATCCCTCATGGGAGCATTAATATATCTATCCATATTCCTTCACCTATTTGGGGCCTATTCTTACTTTTAAGTTAAATGATCCGTACTGCATGCCTGTTTACATGGCAACATATATTGACTGCTACCGGCAATCCGGCGATATGCGTCGGATATGTGTTGATATTTACTGCAAAAGCCGTCGTACTTCCTCCCAGCCCGCCCGGCCCAATGCCAGTCTTGTTTATCCTATGTAATAATTCTTCTTCCATTTCCTTTATGTACGGAATCGAGGAATGTTCATCAACCGATCTTGTCAGCGCTTTTTTAGCCATCCACGCGCATTTTTCAAATGTTCCCCCTATTCCCACACCGATTACCATGGGCGGACAAGCGTTTGGGCCCGCCTCTTCTACCGCAGTCAAAATCGCTTCTTTTACCCCTTCTATGCCGTCCGCCGGCTTCAGCATAAATATACGGCTCATGTTCTCGCTGCCAAATCCTTTTGGCGCTACTGTAATTTTCACTTTATCGCCGGATACTATCTCATAATGAATAACCGCAGGAGTATTGTCTTTTGTATTTTCCCGGATAAGAGGATCCTTTACCACTGATTTTCTTAAAAATCCTTCTTCATATCCCTGACGTACTCCTTCATTCACCGCATCTTCCAGCAGACTCCCTTCAAAATGGATATCCTGCCCTATCTCCAAGAAAATGACTGCCATCCCTGTATCCTGACAAATCGGAATCATGTCTTCGGCTGCAATCCGAAGGTTTTCTTCCAACTGGTTTAAAATCTGCTTTCCCAAAGACGCCTTTTCATTTTCAACAGCCTGATCAAGAACTGCCTTCATATCCTTTGAAAGATAATGATTGGCCTCGATGCACATTTCCTTTATATTCTCCGTAATTACTGATGTTTGTACTATACGCATATATTCCTCATCATTCCGTAATTATATTTTTAATATTTTCCAGTTCATCCTGCGTCGGCTCCAGAGACTTCCATCCCAGAGTCTGGCCATCCTCTTTATATCGTGGAATTAGATGAAGGTGAAAATGAAATACTGTCTGCCCGGCCGCTTTTCCATTATTCTGAACCAGATTAAAGCCGTCACAACCGAGTTTTTCTGTCATAAGCACCGCCATTTTTTTTGCAAGAAGCATTACTTTGACAGCTGTTTCATCCGGCAGTTCATACAAATTCGCATAGTGATTTTTCGGTAAAATAAGCGCATGTCCTCTGGTTGCCGGTCCTACATCAAGAATTACTTTAAACTCCTCATCTTCATAAAGCGTTTTAGACGGTATATCTCCGTTCGCAATCTTACAAAAAATACAGTCCTTTTCTCTCATAACCCTTTTCCTACATGGCAGTACACTGAAATACCGCGCGTTTCCTTTCCAATTTTATTATCTATTTCCCCTGTCGGTCAAGTTCTTGTGAAGTCTAAAAAATAAAAATTTGGTCTAATGCGCGCAAAACCTTAAAGTCACCCTTCATCTTCATTTCACCGGACATAAAAGCTCTTTGAAAGGTCATTCTCCCATTCACAATTTCGTCTAATGTACGTTTTTCTAATTGTAATTCCACTTCTGCATAATCCGACGTTCCAAAAAAACATTGCAAATCCGCATTATTCACTTTGATGATCAGATTTTTCTTTTTCCCGCTGATAATGAAACGGTAAACACCGGAGAATCCTGGCTGCGGCCTAAAATGCTGTTCTAATTGCGCCACAATTTCTCCGCTCTCCTCCGTCTCTCCATTATTTAACATGTCACGGAACAGGCTGGTTAATTCTTGAATATCCTCTTTTTGTTTTTGTACATAGTTATCATCGGAAGCATATTGGGAAAGTTGTTCCGACTCCTGAGGTGTCAGATCAATTTGCGTCTTGGAAACAATTTGGCCAATGGCCTGATGACTCGCTGGAAGGCTGACGATCTTCTGGTTTACTGTGCGGTACATATTTTCCGCCTTCTTTTCTATGAGCATGATATATTCCCGATTTTCTTCCATCAAAGACGCATCCGCAATATATCCGCATATGCCGCTGCAAGGCCTCCCGCCCAGAATTTCCCATGCAGAAGTAAGGCTTAATTTTCCTTCTCTTTCACCATACGTAGTAGACATAACGACAGGACACATGTAAATGCTGCTTATTTTCTCTTTATCGCCATAAAGCCAGCATGCATCCAGAAATTGCTGCATATATCCCCCGATTCCATACCACTCTACGGTAGTGGCAAGAATAATTCCGTCAGCTTCTTTTAAACTTTGAGGCAAAGCGGTAATACCGTTTTTTAATTCATGTAAATTAAAACGTTCCACCTTTACCCGAAGTTCTTCCAAAACCTCCTGCATTTTATTAATTACAAATAAAGTAGGATCGTCAATCAGCCCTCTTCCACCATAATAAATATTAATCTTCATAATTTACTCCATTTCTGTGCGGCTTTTTGCGCATATCAAGTTTGTGGATGCCGCGCAGACACAAACTTGGGATTGAAAATTTTTAATTTTCAATCTTATTTCCTCATTTCCATCCGCTCTTTCTTTCCTGCGGCCCATAGTAAAAACGATATTGCCACTCCAGCCAGAAAGCCTCCAATGTGAGCCGCGTTATTAATTCCTCTCCCCGCAAAGCCGCTGTAAAGAGAATACACTATCATAAAGAGAAGTCTGCCCATCGTGATCTGTTCCAAATGGCCTTTGTGAACGCATACTAATATAAACAATGCGCCAATTATTCCAAATATCGCGCCGCTTGCTCCTACCGAACTGATATGCATGTCTCTATAAATTTCATAAGCTGCCGACAGGAGATTTCCCGATATGCCCGCAAATAAATATATAATACTATATTTAACACGGCCAAAGTATTTTTCCACCACTTCGCCCAAATAATACAGAACGATCATATTGCTGACGAGATGATCCACATCCCAGTGCAAAAATATACTTGTCAATATCCTGTAATATTCCCTGTCTTCCCAAAACATTCCCGCGTTAAAAGCACCTACATTATATAACAAGTCTTTTGTAAATGTACATATCAGAAAAATTAAAATATTTGCGGTTACTAAAAATATCGTCACATATGGCATACGAAAACGGGTGCTATATTTCTCCGTCCGATATATATCCCCACCGCTGCCCACTGCCTCCTGTCCGGATGCGGAAGCCTGGGCAAGAAAACATTCTATTTTATTTCTCATTCCATAAAAATCCCCCACCTGGTTCTCATATATTACCAGACGGTCATTCAAGGGGTCGATCATCCAGCAAAAGGGATCATCCTCACAAATTCGTTTCCCCCTTTCCGCTTCCCTGCAAACGATTAACGACATAATATGAACATCATCCGCATTTTTCGCCTTAAAAAAATCCTTTATTTTATCCTTAATGTGCTGATACTGCTCTTTTGTTATATATAAATTTTTTTCATAATACACCACATGAAATACATTTACATAATTATTTTCCATATGATAATAAAAAATAAATTCCGGCAGGTTGGAAGGAACCTTTGTATATCCCTCTTCCACCATGAAATCATCGAGCTGTTGTTCTAACATGTTCTCTCCCATTCGCACTATGCATGCAAATATCTTATGCTATGGAAAAGGGTATCATTTCCTTCCGTTCATGTCAATCCATTTACATTTATCGATAACACATTTTATCTGTAGCAAAAAATCATTTTTCCAAAACGCAATTCGTCCCCGCATTCGATTCGCACCGTTTCATTGGGTTCCAGCCTCAAGCCATTTTTAAATGTCCCATTTGTCGAATTCATATCCGTTACGTAAATCCCATCCTCCTGTCTTGTAAAGCGGGCATGTATACGGCTGATCGTACTGTCTTTAATTACAATGTCCACATTTCCCGCCATTTTTCCTATTGTGCATGGCAAATTTTCCAAACTGATATGATATTTATTTCCTTTGTTTATCCCATAAAGTTTATTTTCCTTTTTATATGAGGAAGTGTCGAGGAAAACAGTATTTCCATACTCCTCCGGGATTTTTTCATACTCTCCCATTTTATTATATTTTATCTTTTTATCAAAAGGCGTATCCTTTTCAGCAAATATCCTTTCCACATTCTGCCTTTCCACCACAGGCGCTTTTCTCTCTATTTTAACCCTGTTTTTCTTCTTTAATAAATTTAAAATAAAATACAAAAACATCAATGCCGACATAACGATCAATACGACAGTTCCCGCCATGGCCACAAGTTTTTCTTCCCTGGATAATGTAAAAAAATATCCCGCACTGACAACCGCAGCTGCCGCTCCGGCGCATAGAAACGATAATATTCCGACGATTGGCAGATGGATATCGCTCTCCTCCTCGCCTGTTTCCCGGTCAACCCTCTCAAAATCCTCTTCTCCGCTCCACTCTTCTTCCTCCGCCTCTTCCTCCTTGCTCCACATTTCCTGTATCTTCACAACTTCCTCCACTTCTATTGCAGAAGAATCAAACCAGCTTAATATTTGCGGCAATATGAACCGATTGTCTTGTATCGTTTCATAAATTTTATATACGATCTCGGTTGCTTCCTCTTGTTCCCGATCCACCTTATCAAGCAGAAACTCCGCCAATGACATCAGCGCCGACTGTCTGTCAGCCTCTTCTAAACAGGGATAGTACAGAAAGAAGTATTCCCTGGCCTCCGGTTCTGCAAAAATATATTCCGGCATCAACATCAAACACCGACTGTCCAATAGAAAAATATCCAGATTTTCTAAAGCTTCTCTTATGCTTTCCAATAAATCATAGATATTCCCATACTCCATTTTCTTTTTCTCATATAAATTTCTTAAATTCTGCTTAGAACTTATCTCATAATAAAAGCTGCATTCTTCATCCACATACCTTATCTTGCAATTTAATAAATGCCCGATTTTATTTCCGCTTATCATCCGATATTGATAGTTCTGATCCTTTTCATCTAACTTATGATTGATAATTAGAAAATTATGGTTTAAATCTTTATGATATTTTACACTTAACATATTTTCTCCCTATTCTGTCTCCATATGCCCGCTTATCTTATCCGCCGCCTTCCTTACCAGCCGAACTTTACGGATACAGTCTGTAGGGCAGATCCTTTCCGCCCATCCTTTCGCATAAAAATCCCACCGGCTCCATGGCAGTAATTGTCCGGTAAAAGCCACGCTCATCCTTCCGGAAGTTTCCACTGTAATATTCCTCTTATCCGTCTGCACAGTACTGATCAATGTATCTATCCCTAAATATTTCTTACCAAACTGCTTATTGCATTGACCTATGATCAACTGTTTTATTTCCTCCGGGCTTTTGTCACATCCATAAACTCCGCTCCATTCACTTCCGTAATAGCCACATGCGCTTCCGCGAAAAGCTAACATATACGCATCTTGGGAAGCTACACAACGATTATACAGATAAAAAGTCATATAAAAAATAAGCCCTGTTAAAAAAACTGCCAACGGTATTATCAGACTTGCCTCTACTGTCAGATACCCTCCTGCCTTTCTATATTCCTTTCTCCACAACATAAAACACCCCCAATCCAACGGCTAAAAACGGAAGAAAAGGTATACGGCTTTTCCCCCTCACTTTTTTGCAAATCAGCAGAGCCAGGGCACATATGGAAGAAAGCAGAAATCCACTGATCATCGCAATTATACATCCCTTCCAGCCTATCCACATACCTACGGCCATAACTGCCAGCCCGTCCCCATATCCAATACTTTCTTTCGTGCAAAGTCCAAGAAGCAGTAAACACGCCCCCGGTAAAAGCGAATATAATATTTCACTCCATTCCTTTTCTCCCAAAATTACCGTATACAGCAAGGCACAGCCTCCTGATAACGCAACGACAATGACCGGTATTTCCTTTTTTCGTATATCTGTTATGACACATATTGTCATAAAAATCAGACAGATCGTCCACTCCCATTCTATTTTCATCAGTTCCCTTCCTCTCTTACTCACTGCATTTCGGGCATTGCCCTTTTCCCTCCGTATCGGATAAACGTATCGCATGAATTGTCCTTTTCAGGCCGGAACAGTTTAAGGAACTGTGTGCTTTATTTCCATAGGAAGTCACATAAACCACTGCCTGATAAACGTTGCCTTTACACCCGCCGCACATATAATACTTTTCCCCGCTTTCATTCCGCAGATCTTTTACCGAGGAAGAGGACACGGCTTTTATCGATGGATTTAAATAAGCACAATTACGGGCCATATGGTAAACCACACCATTTTCCGCCACATATACCGTTATTTCTTCCCCCTTCCCTCCATCCGTTTTGTTCTCCACATCATAACCGGTCCATGCGCGTCCATAATATCTGTTTTCCATGGAAATATCAGGAAATCCTGTTAATCCCACAAGAGGTCTCACTTTATATGAAGCGATAAGTTCTATCTTATCTCCCTCTCCCATAATCAATGATCCGGTAAAGTTCAGCCCCCGGCTGCCTCCAACCAGACAAGTATGGTCTAAATATTCTTCTCCCAGAATATCGATAATTTCTCTTTTTGTGTACTTTTCAGACAATATCAAAGAACCGACTCCGCCCCAGGGCAAACCTTCTTCTATCCCATTTTTATATGCATAACCATAAAACGCCATTTTATTTCCCGTCTGATGCATCGCTCCCATAATATTCCCATGAAGCCGCAATACATCAAAAACAAATAACAAATTCATAAAAAAGAAGAAAAATAATGGAATAATCATGGCAGCTTCTACTGTCATACTTGCTTTTAAAGTTCTTTTACGAGGGGAGGAAGCAAATGACATCCTTTTTCCGGCTATAATAGAAAAGAATTGAGATGTGTTGTCTTGATTTAATAGATTCCTGCCCGGAGAAACAATTGTTATTTTATTATGTTTACAGTTGCCATTTAGATTCCGGAAAAAGGACATCATTTGCTTCCTCCCCTTCGTATATTTTTAAATAGATAACTTATTAATCGTAACCGTATCTTTTCTGAATATCACAATGATATCCAAAGGCGCTGGACATGGATATCTCAGATAAATAACTGTCAAAACAGGCATCCATGCGAAAATTAACGTTGCCCGCCGTTGTGCGTATATCCATCTCCATAATATCCATTGCCCGCATATTTTTTCTTTCGCTGTTTTCTAAAAACAGCATAATCCTCAAATAGTCCTGATAACTTAAACCATGCCCTGAGTTTTCTCCATCCGGGATATTTCCCGAAAAATCAGCTATATTCGCAAGTCCTGTTTTCCAGTCTGCCGCTGTTTTCATCAATGGAATCCGTCCGCCTTTCAAAAGACATTTTACATCTGACAGGCTTTCCATATATGCCCAGGCAAATAAAATAGATGCTTTTACCAGCTTTACCAACGCCGGTATCTGTAATACTGCGGTCAGTGTAAGTGCCAGCAGCTCCGCTTCTGCACATTTTCCTGCATCGGAAAACAAATAAATGACATTGGCAGCTTCCCGCCACCGGATCAGGCGCTTTACCACCTTTTCTAAATTTTCCAGATCCGATTTTTCTCCGGCAATCATATACTCTATTTGATACTTCATAAACGACTTTTCCAATTCATTTCCGTACCAGCCGCACTTATCAAATAAATAGCAGTCGAACAATATATGATCCGATACGGTTTCTGGCGGCCTCTGGCCCGGGCGCAGACCTGCGCCCTTTAATCTCTCTCTCCGGGATATGTAATCCTCGGGCCGAATAACTGTTCCCGACACATGATCCATATCTCCTAATACCAAGTTTAAAACCAGACTTCCTCTTAATGCATTTACCCTGTCCGCAGGATTGTCCAGCGAAATTTCCTTTTTATTCCCCTCCTCATCTTCTTCCTCCAAAAAGGCAACCGCATTTATCTGCTCCTGTATATTTTCCCTTTCTCTTGCAATATCTCTGGTTTCCAGACCCCATGTGCGTAATTCCCCAACCTGCCCTATTATTTTGGCTATCATTCCTTCCATGGAACTTTCCTGCATATATGCGATCGCTTGCCTTTTCATTACATTTCCTCCATCATCGGAAGCGATGGACATTTCTTTTATCACCGATTTATCTACCGAAAGGGAAAGCCAGTTTTTCGCAGCATTCTTGCCTTTTCCGGTTCCGATAAAATTATTTTCCATATACCGCCTGAGATGTTCCGCCGTATTTTCTGCCTTGCAGTCCGTTGTTCCATAAGACATATCCACAAAAAGCAGATCGTATTGCTCCAAAAGCTCCCTGTGAAATTCCGCAAGTACGCTGTTCATCCCGATATCCGCCACGCATTCCGCTTCCATCCTGATCACGCTTATCCTGGCTCCCTCAATGACAGTCAGAACAAATGACAGAATGAGGGAGAGGGAAAGCGACAAATATACGGTGAGAGAACCTTTGCTCATGACATTACCGTATTGCTGTCCTGGGTAATCTTTTTGAAAACATTTGTTACTAATGTACGGAGCTGATTTTTGAATATAATAACAAGACCGATCAGGACAACGATAATTAAAATAATTTCCACAGTTCCCATCCCATCTTCCTCTAACATAAACTCCTTGAAATTTTTTAACCTGTTTTTCATCTTTCACTCCATTTCTGCGCCGTTTTACCTCTTAAAACCAGCGCGGCTTTGTAATTGTATATTTTCATGTAACTTTAAATTTCTATACGGAAAAAGAAAAGTACGCCGGTACCAAAATCAATATCATAACGATACCGAGCATCAGCATCATTGGCAACAGCAGCTTTGTTCCCGCCTCCTCTCCCAGCTTTCTTGCCATATTTCTGCGCTCCTCAAAAGCGTTGTCCGCCTCCTGGCGCAGCGCATTTAATATGCTGTTGCTGCCTTTCCTCAGATTCTGTACCAAAATATTTGACAGTTTCGTATATTGGGGCAGACGGCATCTCTTTCCAAAACGCTCATAAGCCTCCATTTCGGAAATTCCGCTGTCCAGTTCATGACATATCAGAAGCATCTCCTCATATACATAATGGAAACCTCCTTCCTCCTGCTTTTCCACAGCATAACGGGAAGCTATTTTCCTAAAAGAATTCCTAATGGTCATTCCCGCTCCAAGATAGAGCATCAATTTGCTGATCAGCTGAGGATAATCCAAAAGCATCTGCCGGTTTCTCCGATCCATTTCCTCATTTAATTTTCTGCCTTGTAAAAAATAAACCATTCCTGCGCCGGTACAAAGTAAAATAAATATGTATCCGCTGCCGTCATTTACATTTTCACTCCATATTATTTTCTCTCCGCCAATACTTTCGGGCAGTTCCATTCTGTCCGTATGACGATCTTTTTCCTCCTGCCGGAGCAGCAGTTCTGATATCTCTTTTTTCAAAAATTCTTCTTTCGAATAATCCGGCGGAAATATATGAACCGAAAAAACATACTCTTTTCTAAAGTCATCGTAAATAAATACCGCCGTCAGATCCACCGTTTCTCCAGCCTCTCCGATCTGCGCATTATCTACGCTTCCATCGGAATAAACCAAGGAATAATCATTGCTTTCCCAAACGATCTGGAAAGGATATCCCTCCACTTCTCTCACCAGATTCAGATCGTTTCTTACCTCCCTTATGGATCTGTTTGCACCCGATATAATATCCGGCAACGCCTCTGCCAGTTGTTCGGCCAGCTGTTTTACCAAAACCTCTTCATATCTCTGCTCTTCCACAGAAATAACAAAATCCTGCCGGAGCGTTCCCTGGCCGCTTTCTATCCGCGCCTCCAGCCCGGCTTCCCTGCTTCCCACCCCGTATGTATTTCTTTTAATATATTTTCCATCCATCACCACGCTTTCTATTCTTCCGCTAACGAATAAGCATATTGCCAGCACATCCCCCGTAAACACCAGAAAAAGCAATAACCTGAGTTTATTCATATAAAACCGGCGGAGATGGTTCTTTTCCCTCTCCCGTTTTCCCCTGATTTCCGGATGCAGAACAGGCAACATTTCCCCGACCCCTTGCTGGCGGAATATTTTTCTTTTTATGCAAAAGTCGTAGACAATTCCGGCAAGAGATGTTTTTTTCCTTAATGCCAGGAAAAATAATAAAAAATATAGTATTAATACCATTCCATATAAAATAATCATATTACACCTCTATATCCACTATTTTTCCTGACAGAAAAACCGCGCCTATATAAACAACCATGCAAATGCTCATAAGAACGACTCCCGCCGCATTTCTATAAAGTACATCGAAAAAACCTTCCGATGCCGCGCTGATATATAGCAGAATGCCAAAAGGAACTATATTCATGATTCTTTGCTCCATCTGTCTTGCACTGATAACTACCTCTATTTCTTTTTCGGTTTCTACTTTATCCTCTATTACCGATACGCTTCGCTCTATAATTTCCGTCAAGTTTCCCCCGCTTCTTTTTGCCACGGCAAATACCTGGGCAAATTCTATGATATCCTCCGTACCGACGCGCCTCCCAAAATCATGCAATAAACTTTCTATTGACATATTATTTTTTAATCCTGCCACAACAATATACAATTCCCTACAGATCATGCTCTCTTTTCCGTATAGCAGTTCCATGTCCCCGAGAGCTTGTTGAAAAGCATTTTCAATGGAGTATCCTGCCTTTTGATTGGCAGATACCGATAAAATGGCGTCTTTAAACTGAATTACCGCTTCTTTTTGCCTCTTTTTCCTCAATATCTTTTGCCTTTCACTCTGATATAAGAGATAAATCGGCAATAAAAAGGGCAGTGCCAGGGCAGATCGGTAGAAAAACCATGAGAAAAGAACAATAATAACAATGCCTTCCAGCATACACTTTATTCTGTCTTTTTTATTCAGAAGATCATTGCTTTTCTTCCCTCTTTTCCAGAAAGCCAGTTTAAACCATGATTCCTGCCGTTTTGAGTTTGCTGTCATTCCTTAATTCCCCCCTTTTTATTAATTTTCCTTTTACTTTTCCATTTTCTTCCCCTTCCTCTTCAAATGCATACAACGTTCTGATTTTTATTTCATTTCCCTCCACTCCTTCCACTTCCACAATCTCCAGGACTTTTCTGCTTTTATCCCTAAGCCGGCCCAAATGGACAATAATGTCTAATCCGGCGGCAATCTGCTGTCGAATTGCAGCTAACGGCAATTCCATCCCCATTAAAATCATAGTTTCCAGTCGGCTTAACATATCTCCAGAACTGTTTGCATGGCCGGTGGACATGGAACCGTCATGTCCCGTATTCAAACATTGCATCATATCGATCGCTTCTCCTCCCCGCACTTCCCCTACGATAATCCTGTCCGGCCGCATCCGCAGACTTGTCTTTATTAAATCCCTGATATTGATAGGGCGGCAGCCTTCCACATTTGCATTTCTTGTTTCCATGCGTACTAAATTGGGAATATTTTTTATTTGAAGTTCTGCATTGTCTTCAATCGTTATAATTCTTTCATCTCTGGGAATATATGCGGAAAGCGCATTTAGAAAAGTAGTTTTACCGGAACCTGTCCCACCACTTATAAAGATATTATATTTCGCTTTTACCAGCCTGGATAAAAGCAGATCAGCCTCTTCCGTAATGCTGCCAAGCTCCCGCAGTTCTTTCATCCCGATCGGGTGATCCGGGAACCGGCGTATCGTCAATATCGGCCCATTTAAAGCCACCGGGCTGAGAACCACATTCACGCGGGAACCGTTTTCCAATCTGGCGTCCACAATAGGGGAGGCCTCATTTACTACGCGGTTGCAGCCCGCCACGATCCGCTGTATTACATCTTCCAGCTTTTCCTTCGATTCAAACCTCATTTCGTATTCCATAACTTGTCCGGCTTTTTCGATAAAGATTTTATCCGTGCCGTTAATCATAATTTCCGTCACATCGGTATCATCAATTAATTCCTGTAAAATATCCAGCTTTCGTATGGAATAAAAAAGTTCCTGCCTTAATCTTTCTTTCTCTTTTAACCCTATATAGGATTCCTTACTCCGGGCTATGATCAATTCATCGATAATATCCTTTATTTCCTCATCCGGCATCTCCCTGGAAAAGTCCAGTCTGTCCAAAATCATTGCCCGAAGCTTTTCTTTTCTGTTCTCATCCTTCATATGCGTAGATATCTTCCTCTATGATTCCTTTTACGTAAGCCGCCATCTCACCATGGGTCAACTGCCCCAATCCCGGCGGAAGACGACAGAACTCCGGCAGACTCCATCGCTTTGTCTTAACCGCTATATCTTCATAATTCATCATTTTCATCACCTCCTCATATTGCCGCAGCTTTGCTTCCGCATACCCGTCTTCTTTCACTATGGTAAATACCCGGAAGCATTCCCTCAGTACATCGAACAATCCCTTCATTTGATCCGACAAATCCAGAATCAAATATTCATACTTGGACGTCTTTTCGATTTCCCGGAACAGTTCTATCCATTCTCTCCCCTCTGTCTCCGCCAAATCCCGACACGATAACACCGGGGGAATATAATCCAAACCATTGATCGTCTGAATCATTCCTTCCAGGCGATAAGGCAGCTTTTCTTTTTCGCAGTTAAAATAATATAATACATCCGTAAGATCAGCAGCAAATTCTCTGTTCAGCAAATAGCCAAAACCGGAATAACTCTCAAAATTCAAATATAATGTCTTGTGTTTTTTAGACAAAATCTGCCCCATGCTAAGTGCAAATGTAGTCTGCATGCATCTTCCTATCGGAGAATAGTTGCCAATGATCTTCATTCGGTTTCCTGTAGCCATCCTCCTGACATTACCGCTTTCCTCCATATAGCAATTCATAACCACCCGGAATACCTCTTCGGAGGATTGATACTTATTGATATTTTCTATATTTGTTCCTGCCAGATTTCCACTTTCATTCAGAATCAGAATATGCTTGACGGACCAGTCTTTGATTTCTTCTTTATATGAATTTTCCGCAATCAATAACAACTCCGCGCAATTTTTTTCCGTAAACTTTTTAAACTGCTCCACATCCGTAAATGCCCGTACCGTAAACGGCTGTATCCCCTTCTTTTCCAGATAATCCGCCATATGCCGCAGATAATTTTCCTCTTTGTCGCAAAGCGCCAAAACCTTTTTTGTCAATATATTCCTCCTTTATAAATTACCATCCCCAACAGCACCGGCACGGAAAAATGTATCTTCCCCTCTTTTCTCTTTTTTCTGTCCCTCCCATCTTCCTCATAAAGCTTCCATTCTCCGCTGTTAAAAACATCCACGACATACGATAGAAAATACTTCATCCTCTCTAAAAAATTTCTTTCCACCGCCATTTTCAGCAAAGATATTGCCGCCCCCAGAAGAAATGACAGCCCAAGGCACCATATGGATTCTTTTATTGTCAAAAAGCATCCTGCTACGGACAAGAGCTTAACGTCCCCCGCTCCAAGTCCTCCTATGATAAACAGCGGATATAACAAGGCAAACGGTATCGTCATTGATACCAAAGCCCTTAGCAGCCCCGCCGCTCCATCCTGCCATACGGCATAGCATAAGCCCGCCGCCATAGCTCCCAGAAGCCATTCGTTATAAATTTTGTCAAACAGCAGATCAGTAATTGCCGCCACTGTCAGTACGAGAAATAAAATAATAATACACATCACCCTTTCCATCGCATATTTTATAAGTAAATCTGTTTGAAAATTGGAACGATCCTGTTCCTGTGATCATCCGGCCTTTTCTGTGCCGGACACTTGAAAGTTCTGAACTGTTAAATGAATTATAAAATGAAAGCTTTCCCTTGTCCACCCTTTTCTGCTGGCAAATAAAACTTTGTAAATATTCTATAATAACTTATATAAATTTATGCCGTACAGCATAAGCAGACCCGGAAAACCCAGAATGCCCGATGTCAGCACGGTAATCAGATTGATTCCTATTGCGATAGAAAACCCCTGCGAAACGAGAAAGCCATTAAAAAAGAAAACAGCCACCGTCCCGATCACCGAACGAAAAATAAAATTGATGATCCACTCCGTTTTTTTCCTGAATGCACCTATCATAAGTACAAAAATACAGACTCCCGCTATCATAATCCCACCGATATATTTATCCATCATGATCCTCCGTCTCCTCATATTCCACTACAGTATATGACCTGTACTTTTTTTATATTACATGAATATTTAAGCCTTTCTTGTCTATACTTAGAAAAAGAGGAAATTTCTGGATGATCGGAAAAGAGGTGTATGCATGAAAATATGTTTTAGACAGACCATTTACAACCATCAGACCGTGAGTGAAAAAGAACTGCAAAAAAATAATATCCTGGCTGACCTGGATAAGACCCGGCGCGCCCTGGAAGACGCTTATGCCGGATTTGACAGCGTAACGGATCCCGATTTGATCGACTGCTACATTTATGAGGTCAATTCCGTTCTGAAACGCTATAAATTCTTATTAGAACAGGCAGCAAAAATTAATTTGCTGCCTGAAGAAAAACTAAACCCTGAATCCCCGATTAATGCCCTGATCGGCTAAATTCTCATTTAAATTATTTCTGCCGTAGGTAAGACCGGCATAAACCGTTTGTACATTTTCCATAACTGGTCCGGAAGTATCCATTTCATCCAGTTTTGCATAAGCCTCATGAAGACCCTTGATCACCTTATTTACATTTTCCAACGGTTCTTCGGCATTCCGGACCTCTGCCCTTACCAGTTCTCTGTTGACATACAGATATAACTGCAAAAAATTCATAGCCAGTTCATAGTCAAAGTTTAAAGATGCTAATAACTCGTCAATACATCCTCTCGCTTTTCTGATTCCTTCCCGGAATCCTCCCCGGTCTTCTTTTTCATGTGCATCCGCAGCCTCCTCTACATAAATCAGAAGCATTTCATACAAAATGGTAATCAACTGAGTCTTATTTGCCTGTGTAATTTTCCGCGTATACTCCTGTTTTAATTCCCTCGTCATATTTCAGAGCCTTTCTTTACGATTCTACTGCAATAATTGAAGCACCTGTGCCGGCCTTTCGTTTGCCTGTGCCAGCATGGACATGCTCGCCTGTGAAATTACCTGAACGGTCGTGTACTCTGTCATCTCTTCGGCCATATCCGCATCCATAATCCGGGAATATGCCGCCGTCATATTTTCACTGATAATATCCAGATTGCTGATACAATGCTCCAGACGGTTCTGGTATGCACCAAGGCGGCTTCTTGCCTCGGATACATATGCAATCGCTCCTGCAACGCTGTCAATGGATTTCCGTGCCTCATCCATAGTCGCCATTGACGTATATTCCAATCCTAATTCATCCAGGGAAATAGTAGGTACACGAATGTCCAATACCTGCCCCTCATTGGAACCAATCTGCATCGTCATCGCGCCGATTCCCGTAATATCAATATCTACATTTGTAGCTGGCGCGGGAGGAACTTTTCCATCAGTAATATTCCCATTTGCATCCTTTGGCGGCTCAAACTTTATTGTCATCTCAAAATCCGCATTTTTCTCACTGGTAATAATCAGTTTATTACCGGATGGTGTAGCTACCGCATCTGCTGGAAACTGAATTTTTGGTGTGCCGACACCTGTATTCAAAACGCAATTTACAGTAGCCGGATCAATCTCTCCATCCTTAAACTCAACTTGTATACTATTAATCACATACGTCCCTGCCGTCACCTGATCCGAATAATAGCCTACCTTTACATCTTTATTGCTGGTATAGCCCCTCAAGTCAAAATTCCCGTTCAGCAAAGTCTCCCCGTTGAACTGTGTCGTATCCGCAATACGGGTAATTTCATCTTTCAGCTGTACAACCTCATCCTCAATCGTCGCCCTGTCGGCATCGCTGATCGTTCCCGTACTCGCTTTTACCGCCAGCTGGTTCATTCTCTGCAGGATTTCATGAACTTCGGACAACGCGCCGTCCGCAGTCTCAATCGCCGAAATTGCATCGCTGCTATTCTGCGTCGCAACGGAAAGTCCCTTTAGCTGAGCGTTCATTCTCTTTCCCATAGCCATTCCCGCCGGGTTATCTTTCGCTTCTACGACTTTCAGACCGGAAGACAGCCTCTTTAAAGATTCCGTCAATCTGTTGTCGTTTCTCGTCAATGCATTGTGCGCCACCATTGCCGGTGCATTATAACTTATTCTCATAGCCTGTTCCTTCACCTTTCTTTATATAGCCGATAAATATTTTTGCCGTATCATATAACTTCTTCGTGGATACTTCCTGTTTTCTATCCCCACCGGCCGCTTCTTCCCTTGCCTGCACCGCCGCCCTGGATACTGCGGACAGATCCAGCCCGCTATTATATACGAAACTTAAGTTTATAATTTTTATATCGGACTGTTCCAGCGCTTTCTTTAACTCTTCTCCCATATTCTCCAGCCTTTCCAGTCCGTCCCTGCTTCCGCAGGACACATATCCCGACAAATGATATTCACCCGAACGACCGGCTGATATGCCAAACTGCGCTGCCACTTTCCCATAAATCGTCGTCTCCATGGACAACATGACTTTTCCGCTTTCTTCCCTTCCATGAACGATCTTCAAATTAATGGATGTCATTTCCCCATCAATTCTGACCGGCACTTCATAGCTTTCCTCCTTTGCCATGCCAGCATTGAACGCTACTTGTTTATACAGACTGCCGATTTCTTTCAAATCAATCTTTCCCGTGCTGTCTTCTCCATATACGGCCCTTTCCAATATATCCGCATACGTCCGGCTTAATCTTTCATAGGCCTCTTTCATCGGCTCCTCATCGGTCATGGATTCATACAAATTCTCCACCGCTTCGTCCAATTCCGCTCTGTTTCCGGTTTCTTCAGCCAGTTCATAAAAACGCCCTGCCGCTTTCCCCCGTTCTTTCGCCACCAGTCCTGCCGCCATAAGATGATCCGCCGTTACCGGCTGTTCAAAATTAAGAAGCTCTTTGATCACCGTATCTTCCGCCGTCATCGCCTTTCTTATTTCCCCGGCCTGCTCCTTCCTATACTCCCGGTTCGCCATTTCATCAGGCTCCGCGTTTCTAAGGGCTTCCGCCATCTCTTCCAGACCGATATCGCCGCCGGAAGGAACGACATTCATTTTTCCGCCATCCAGATAATCAAAAATATCCGAAGCCAGTTTTTTATAATAGCCGCTTTCTATCTGTTCCGATATGCTTTTGCCGGTATAAGAAGATGTGATACCGCCAAAATGATCGTCCACCTTCATATCCATACCATGTTTTTTATTGCTTCTCATGGCAGAAAGCAGGTTTCTCACCGTAGGCTCGGCTCCCTGGTTGATCAGCGTGCCGATCGCCGCCCCGTCCGTCTTTTCCAGCTGCCGGAAAAGGCGATAAATACCAATATAAGCATCTCTTTCCTGTTCCGTCACCGCATGGTTTCTTTCCAGTTTATACAAGTATTCGCTATATTTTTCTATCTCTTCCTGAGGGCTTCTTTCCCTGTCATTTAAATAAGTCTCAAGTTCCTGCATATCCATGGAAAGGGGATTTTTTCCTTCCCGTATCATCTGCATAACCGCAGCCGGAGTCATTTTATCCAATACCCGGCGGATAGTCGTATCCGCTGTCTTTACCGCCTCAATATTTTCTGACGAAATCTCCATACGGTTATAACCGAGGATCCTCACTGCCCTTCTGTTATAATCCGAAGCTTCCATCCCCATATCCTTCAGGATATCATCCACATTCCGAAATGCTTTTTTTATGGAATCTCCAAGATCCGCCCTCGGTGCCGTCATCAGCGTTTCATAGCTTTCTCCCGCCTTTTCATAGGCTGCCTGTAAAACCGCGCCCTCTCTGTATGCGGTTTCCAAAGTAAAGCTTCCGGAGTTTCCCGAATAAGATGCCGATGTCCTTACTTCCAGCTGCACCCTTCCCTGAAAAGCAAATTTACCGACCAATGCTGCCGGCATGCCGCCTAAGCCTTTGACCGCAGCCATCGTATTCTTTAAAATGCTGGCCGCGCCTTCCCCTGTCTTGCCAAACAACGCTTCCTCCGCCTGTTTCTGCGCCGCTTTCAATGACTCTACCAGTTGTTCCAGTTCTGCCGTATCTACGGAAAAACCGCTTTTTATCAAATGAATATTCGCTTCCACCGTCATCTGCAGCCTGACTTCTTCCATCAGTCTTCTGCCGTTCAGGCTTACCGAATAAGACCTTACGCTTATGTTCAAGCTGATTTGTATCTGCGCCGCTTTCAGATTGCGGAGATTCAGCTTCTTTCCTTCTCCTGCAACCATATCCACTGCTTCGTCACTGATGGAATTTACATCCTCCATATATGCCGCCGCTTTTTCTACGGCTGTGCGCCCGTCCGACAAATTGGCCGCTCCAGTATTTTTTCCGTCCGCAATAGCCGCTGCTGCCGAAGAAACCATTTTCTCCATTGTATCGGGAATTTCCATATTTCGAATATCATACAGGGTATTCAGTCCTTCTTCTGTCAGAGGCATACCCTTTTCCAGCAGCCATTTCGCATCGGCCAAAGTTTCCTCCGAAACCTCCAGTCCCGCATTTTCAATTACCTTTTCCATCTGAGGCCTGAGCTGCTGCCAGTTATATTCTTCCGCCTTTTTTGCATAATAGCCGGCATCATCCTGATAATATCCCCGGCCCTGCTTGCTGGCATCCGCTGCCGCGCTGTACTGCGCCTTATAGACATTATCCACCGTAGGCTCCATATGGTTCTGCACCATATATTTTACCGTGCCTTCTCCTGGCTGTGAAAGTTTTGCGGCAGTAGCACACATCTGCAATACATCTTCCACATTTTCTTTTGTAACGGGAATATCATAGGATGCAAACTGCTTCACGATCTCTTCCGCCATCGCTGTGCTTCCTGTAATTTCCGCCAAGGTTTCCACATCCAAATCGTCGGTATAGCCGGCGATATTTTTTCCGCCTTTTACCAGCGCTGCCTTGATTTCATCCAGAATGGTAACCACCGTGCCGATTTCCGTGCTTCCCGGATGATAGCCCTCTTCCTGCAGCTTTGCCAGATCTTCATCGGACATCGTATTGGACATCACCGCCATATAGTTTCTCTGAGTAGCGACATCCATTTGACCCGCATCCATCATAATATCTTCCATGCTTTTTCCGCGGTTCCCATAAGCCGTATTATCCATCACCGTGCCGGGCGCATCCCATGCAAAAGCCCCCCTGCCGTTCTCTGTTCCGGCACGCGCACCATTGTGGGGAATTCCCGCCTTATTTGTATTTGAATAAGCAGCGGAAGCCGCCGCGTTTCTACCCTCGTTCTCTGCTCTGTTATTCTCAAAAACAATATTCATACTTTCCTTTTCCCTCCATAACAAACGCTGCCACGCTTTGCGAGCCCGCTTATTGTAAATCGAGTAGAGAAGATTCATCTTCCCTACTCGCCGCGCGGGGTGCGTGCAACAAAGCTGCTAATTTCCTTACGCACCCCTGCGCATAAAAAGGTGAACACATTCCTGTGTTCACCCTTTATTTCGGCATATTCTTTTTATTTCTTAACCTTTCCCTTTTAGAATACAAAAACAGCAGCCATATAGGGAGCCAGATCGAAAGTAATGCTGTAATCTTTATAATTGACCTGTTCTTTCTCCTTCACCGCGTTCAATTCTTCGGGAATGCTGTTTCCATTTCCCCCAAACCGCTCTTCATCGCTGTTAAGCACCAACTTATATTTTTTCTTTTTAGGCACTCCCACCTTATAATCTTCCCACATCATAGGCGTCATATTAAGGACAAACAACAAGTTATTCTTGCCGTTTACAGCCTTTCTGCAAAAACTATACACGCTGCGCTCATTGTCATCCGCATTCAGCCATTCAAAACCTGCCCATTCATTGTCAATCTCATAAAGGCAAGGATACTTTCTGTACAAATTCAACAGTTCTTTTACATATTCATGCATTCCTCTGTTCAGAGGTTTTTCCAGCAGATACCAGTCAAGCTCTCTTTCTTCGCTCCACTCTCTTTCCTGTGCAAAATCCTGTCCCATAAAAAGCAGTTTCTTGCCGGAATGCCCGAACATATATGTATATCCCGTTCTCAAATTGGCATATTTATCCACTTCGTATCCTGGCATTTTGTTCAGCATAGAGCATTTCAGGTGAACTACCTCATCGTGGGACAGCGGAAGAATATAATTCTCCGCATTATTGTAGCTCATGGCAAAAGTCATGGAATAATGATTGTTTTTGCGGAACAAAGGATCCAGCTTCATATATTCGCAGAAATCATGCATCCACCCCATATTCCATTTAAAGCTAAAACCCAGCCCTTCATTTTCGATATCACCCGTTACTTTCGGCCATGCCGTAGATTCCTCCGCGATTGTTAAAAAGCCCGGATATGTACCGAGAATTACGGAATTCAAATGTTTAAAAAACTCTATTGCTTCCAGATTTTTATTTCCACCATATTTATTCGGCAGCCACTGTCCTTCCTTCTTGCCATAATCCAAGTACAGCATCGAGGCTACCGCATCCACGCGGATACCGTCCACATGGAACTCTTTCAGCCAGAAAAGAGCATTTGCAATCAGGAAATTTTTCACTTCCGTTTTTCCATAATTAAATATCTTTGTTCCCCAGTCAGGATGTTCCCCAAGGCGTTTATCGGGGTGTTCAAAGATACACTGGCCGTCAAATTCCGCCAGACCATGGGCATCCGTAGCAAAATGGGCCGGTACCCAATCCAGGATCACGCCTATTTTATTCTTATGCAGTTTATTAATCAAATACATGAAATCCGTAGGCTCCCCGTATCTGGAAGTAGGCGCATAATATCCCGTCACCTGATAACCCCAGGAACCGTCAAAGGGAAACTCCGCAATACCCATCAGCTCTACATGGGTATATTTCATTTCCTTCAAATATTCCACGATTCGATCCGCAAACTCCCGGTAATTATAAAAACCGTCGGGGGTTCCGTTCGGATGCTTCATCCAGGAACCTATATGGCATTCATAAATAGCCAGCGGTTCTTTATTATAGTCCTTGCCCTGCCTTGCCTGCATCCACGTTTCGTCCGTCCATTCAAATTTGGACAAATCCGTAGTTCTGGATGCATTGCCCGGCCTGAATTCCGAATAATTGGCGAACGGGTCAGCCTTGTAAAGCTTTCGGCCATCCGGCGTCCTGATTAAAAATTTATAAAGTTCATTGACTCCGACACCCGGAATGAAAAGCGCATGGATTCCCCCCGGCCCCAGCCGTTCCATTTGATGTATCTCTTCATTCCATCCATTAAATGTCCCGATCACATGGACGCTCGCCGCATTCGGCGCCCATACTCCAAAAAACATTCCTTCCACCCCGTCTTCCACGGAGGGATGAGCGCCAAGTTTTTTATAAATATCATAATGTGTTCCCTGGGCAAAAAGATATTGATCTGCCTCTGAAATGAATACCTTTTGTTCCGATACAGGCTCCGGCGCTTTTACTTTCTTTTTTGCTGCTGCCATAGAAATACCCCCTATATTTATAATACTTAATTTTTAATAATGCATAAAATCTTTCTCTCTGAGGATAACCATGTCTTCCTCATCATACCGCTTGCCAAACAATATATCGAAAAAATGCTTCGGATTCTTTTTATCCGCGAAATAAATAGCGTCGTCCACCAAATCTTTTACTTCCGCCACCGTCACCTCATGATCGCTCGTCTGCATATCGGCGATCCTCGTGTGAAGCGCCAGAATTCCCAGTTCATCGATGGAATATTCCTGCTCTTCCGCATACTGCTTCGCATATTCCACAAGAGAATGGTCATCCAGCGATTCCACATCGATCCGCGCATCAAAATTATCCATCAGGGCCGCATTTTTTCGGAGAAAGATATTCATTTCATCTTTTCCCCCCTCCATGACTACGAACAGCCCTCTTCCTTCTTTTTCCAAAGCCCCGTTTAAATCTCTAGCAGTCTCGCTCGACATCTGAAAAGCATGTTCTATAATAAGAGCCCCATCTGCCAGTTTTGCCAAAGTTCCCTCTACATCTTTCTTATTAAACGTCTTCCCCGATATCTTAGCGACCTTCCCCGAAAAATTACGATCCGTCATCTGCATCATGCGCACAAGACCCTTTGCCAGATCCAGCGTTCCGGCCCCGTCTTCTCCGGTTACGATCACATTGCCATTGTAAGAATCCATGTTCATCGTGTCCAATGCATGAATGATCTGTTCTTTCGTTTTCCTGTTATGCGCAAACCGGCCGAAAAGTTCTTTCTCCTCATCGGACAGCGCCCTTAACTTGCCGCCTTCCGCCGATTCTGCTTTTGTTTCCTTTCCCGTTTCGACGCCCGCCGTTTCCAGCAGCAGTTTTTCCAGGTCAATTATTCCTGTTTCTGCAACAACGCTTTCTTTCCCATCCGTTTCCCCGGAAACCTCGTCGGCAGCCGGCACACTTTCTTCTTTTGGTTCTTCGCTGTCAGATTCCGCCGTCTCCTGTTTACCAGTTTCCGTCTCTTCCGGCGTTTCCGCATCCTGTTCTTCCGTTATTTCTTCTTTTATCTCTTCCTCTGCTTTTCCCTTATTTTCCGATCTCTTCTTTCCTACCGTTTTAACAAGATCCGTCAGTTTTTCTTCCGTTATATCCTCCGGGCTGATCTCCTTTTCTCCCGATTCCCTTAAAATCGCTTCTATCACGGCCTTTTCCAGCTGCTCCAAAAGCCCTGTCTTTGTCGCCTCATCGAATTCGGAAAACATATTTCCCGTATGCTGCTGAACGCGTTTCCGCACGTCTTCCTTGCGCTTTTCCTCGTTCTCCCGCTTCATCCGTTCCCATTCCGCCATGATATCCGTAATATTTAACTGACCAGTAATCTGCTTTTCAATATTACTTTTATTCGGAACTACAAGGCTGATCTGTCCGTCATATTCCTGTGAAAGCATCTGCTCAAAACCCGACGGCTTTACCGTTGGCATCAGATGCGGCCCCGCCTGCACCAAAGGTGCAGGTTGTACCAAAGGTGCGGGCTGTACCGGCGCTTCCTTTTTCGGCGCAGCTTGTATCTGAACCTTGGAAGCAGGTTTCCGCCTTGGCGTTATTTCTTTCGTATCCCCAAGTTTTTCCTCTTCCGGCTGTCCTATATTTATCTCTTTCGTATCTTCCAAAAGTATATCTTTGACATCCTCTTCAAAAAATACCTCTTCCCTGGCTTCCTGTCCCGCCGTCTCTTCCTTTTCCGGCTCCGGCAGCTTCCCTCTCGATTCCGGCGCCGCTTTTTTCTCTTCTTGTACAACGGCATCTGAAACCATGTCTCCGGTCTCCTGCAGCAAAGGTGCTACGACAGATTCCTTGAACGGCTCCAAGGATGAAGTATCCTGATCCGGCTCTTCCCCCAGGATCTCTTTCATGCTTTCTGCCAGTTCTTTCTGGAGGTTGATCGTATTGTACTGCCCCATATCGATCGTCTTTACTTTAAACTCTTCTTCCTGCTGTATACCGCCTGAAAAATCCGCTATTTCACCGTATCCCTCTCCCGGCTCCGCATCTTCTCCCGGGTTTTCCTCTTCCATTTCTCCTTCAAAAGTATTTTCTTCCGAACTTCCTTCTTCCAGAATGACTTCCTCCACGCCTTCCTCTTCCAGACCGGCCAGCTGTCGTTCCTTTTCTCTCTTCATCCAGTCATATTTTTCCTGCTGCGGCGCGGTCAAGGGCTGATGCAGCATTTTTAACTCCAGCGCCTTCATTACATATCTTCCGTCGCCAAACCAGAGAAACATTTCATCGCACTCTTCCACGCATTTTGTTTCCAGTCCTACCCGATGATATAAATATGCCAGTTCATAGGCCCACTTTTCCCTATAATCCCGTTTTTTAAACTCTTCCAATACCGCAATGCGCTCTTCCAGGCTTACATCCTGCGCTTCATACAGCCGGTATTGAAGAATATACCTTCCGGTATCCTTTGGAGCGATCTGTGCAAATTCTTTATAATATTCTATCGCCTGAACAAATTCCCCCATTTTAATCGACAATTCACAAAGCGAATACACAATAAGACGACCGCCGGGATGGCGCTCGTATGCCATTAACAAAATATCTTTGCTTTCCTGAAATCTGCGGTTAATTTTATACAAATCACTGATCGTGCAAAGCATCATCACGCTTTTTACCCTGCGCCAGTCGATCGTATCCGCAATTTTAACAGCCTCTGCGAATTCTCCTTCCGCAATCAAGGCTTTTATTTCTTCCGCGCGTACTTTATATTCGTACTTATCCAAGGTACTCACCTCATAAATATCAATCTATGCTTTCTCAAAATTCAAAATATGTATCCGCAATATACAATATCCCCATTTTTATCCTCTAAGTTTACCATAGGAAAAGTATATTGTCAAAAACTTATTCGACCGCAAATTTATAGCAGCAAATTACTTAATTGCGCAAATTCTTTTAAAGAAAGAGTCTCTCCCCTCACTGCGGGAGGAAGGCCCATCGTCTCCAAAGCTCCTGCTATTTTTTCCTTTGCAAGCCCCAGCCCCGCGTCATTTGCCAATCCGTTCACAAGCGTTTTCCGCCTCTGGTTAAAAGACGCCCGTATGATGGAAAACATAAACTTTTCGTCTTTCGTATCAACCGGCGGTTCTTTGTACCTGTCCAGGCGGATCACCGTACTTCCCACCTTCGGTTTCGGCATAAAACAGGTAGGCGCTACTTGCGCCACTATTTCCGGTTTTGTATAATATTGCACCGCCAGCGACAGCGCTCCATAATCTTTGGTTCCGGGCCTGGTCTGCATCCTTTCTGCTACTTCTTTTTGCACCATGATGGTGATGCTCTCTATGGGGACATGTCCTTCCAACAGGCCCATAATAATCGGTGTCGTAATATAATAGGGAAGGTTCGCCACTACTTTTACGGCCCTCCCCCCGTTCTTTTCCTCTACAATTCGTCCTATGTCCAATTTCAGAATGTCTTCATTAATCACTGTCACATTATTATATTCCGCAAGCGTATCTTTCAAAATAGGGATGAGCGCCTGGTCAATCTCCACCGCTATGACTTCTTTTGCGTTCTTCGCAAGATATTGCGTCATCGTTCCGATTCCCGGGCCGATTTCAAGGACACAATCCCGATCCGTAATATCAGATGCATTCACTATTTTTTCCAGAATATTAGCGTCAATCAGAAAATTTTGCCCATATTTTTTCTGAAAGCTGAAGTTATATTTTTTTAAAATTTCAATCGTACCGCCGGGAGTTCCTAATGCTGCCATATTTTTCCTCGTCTCTCGCTTTCATCGATGCTAAACAGTTTTTTTGCATTCTCTTCCGTAATTCTTACCACGTCTTCGTAATCCAGTCCCTTTATCGCCGCAATCTCCTCCGCTATAAAACGCAGGTTTAAAGAAGAATTGCGTTTTCCCCTGTTGGGAACCGGGGCAAGATAAGGACTGTCGGTTTCCAGTAATATTTTTTCCAAAGGAATATATTCCACCGCTTCTTTCAGTTTCTTTGCGTTCTGAAAAGTTACTACGCCTCCTATCCCAAAAGAATAATCCATATTCAAATACTCCCTTGCTATTTCTTTTGTATAAGAAAAACAATGGATCACCCCGCCGATATCCTCAGCGTGTTCCGCTTTCATCATATCCAGCGTCTCTTTTGCCGCATCCCGCGAATGGATAATGACCGGAAGCTTTACTTCTTTTGCCATTTCCAACTGCCTTTCAAACCACTTTTTCTGAATCTTCCTGTCTGGCTCATCCCAATAATAATCCAGCCCGATCTCCCCCACTGCCACTATTTTCGGATGGCTGCACTGTTCTTTCAGCCAAATAAAATTCTCTTCATTCAATTCATCGGTATCCGAAGGATGCACTCCCGCCGCGCCATAAATAAAGGGATATTTTTCGGCCAGCTTTATCGTATTTTTCGTCGTCTCTATATTGGCCCCTATATTGATCACATAACCGATTCCGTTTTCCCCAAGGCTGCCCAGCAGTTCCTCCCTGTCCTGGTCAAACGCCTTATCATCATAATGTGCATGGCTTTCAAAGATCATGTTCTGCCTCCCGTAAACAAAAATTAATTTTTTTTAAAAAAATACTTGCAAACTAAAACACATTATACTATAATAACATTTGCGTTGCAAATGAAGTGATTTTTCACCGGAAACGGTCATTGATACGCATTTTTATAAGTACGCGCTGCTAGCTCAGTTGGTAGAGCACCTGACTCTTAATCAGGGTGTCCAGGGTTCGAACCCCTGGCGGCGCATTGAAAGTACTGGTTTTGTGGCCTTTGCGCCATGGGGTCGGTACTTTATTTTTTTATTTTATTTTTTTATTTTATCTTTTATTTTTTATCCGAAACTTCACAATATTCTGCTCCTGTTCGCAGTCCAGAATATTTAATGATTTAATAAAGGAAGAAAATTTTGAATGCCCGAAGTTACGCACGTCAAAATCAGGGAACCGCTTTCCCAGCTGGTTCCTCAGCTCTGCCGACAGGATCCACTCATCGTCGTCCGAACATTCCTCCACCAAAGAAATGATCGCTCTTTTTATCATTTTCAGATCCGTCTGCGGCCGCAATTCCTCTTTGGATTTTTTCAACGGCGAAGCCACCGCTTTTGCCCCCCTCTTGATCCGGGCCGCTTTCGATACTGTTTTGATCTCCGAAGTTTCCTCTTTCCGGGCAGCATTTTCCTCATTCTGCTGATTGGATAAAAGAATATCGAGATATTTAAATTGGTTGCATGCGGAAATAAACGGCTTCGGCGTTTTGCTTTCCCCCATGCCCGTCACATACATCCCGGATTCCCTAAGCCTTGCAACCAATCTTGTAAAATCACTGTCCGAAGAAGCGATGCAAAATCCGTCCACCGTTCCCGAATACAGAATATCCATCGCGTCTATGATCATCGCGGAATCCGTAGCATTTTTCCCGGTGGTATAGCTATACTGCTGGATCGGGGAAATAGAATTATCCAAAAGCACATTTTTCCACGATACCAGCCTTGGGTTTGTCCAATCCCCATATATTCTCTTATAAGTCGCAACTCCGCTTTTCGCCGTCTCATCCAATATGATTTTTACATATTTGTCGGAAATATTATCCGCATCAATAAGCACCGCCAATTTTAATTCATTTCCCATAATTCGCTTTCCCCATCCTCAATTTATAAAATCCAATAATTACTCCGTTATATAATCTTATCCTGCGCATTCTATATGCTCTCATCATATAATAAAACCTTTGGAAAAGAAAGTGGTAATTCCCAATAAATCTATCAATATGCCGGCCGCAACGCCGATCACATATAATAAAAGGGCAATTTTTATATTCTCCCTTCCATTATCATTGATCCGAAACAACACGGCCAGTCCCACTCCGCTTCCCGCCAACAGCCCGGACATCATTACGCCCAGCCCCACCACATTATCCAAATAAAGCTGGGTGAGAATAACGGAAGAAGCGCAGTTCGGAATCAGTCCGATCAACCCTGCGATCATATGCCCTAAAAACGGCCGGTTCAAAATAAGATTCGCAAGGAAGTCTTCTCCTATATAATGAACGCCCATATTAAGCAAAAACGTAATCAAAAGCAAAAACAAAAAAATATTTACCGTATGGCGGAACGCCGACTTTACGATTCCCTCTTCGCAATGACAATTTTCATGTTCGCATATATGGCCGATTTCTCCATATTCGGAATGCTTTTCCCCTTTATGAAGATGCTTGCCCTTGACATTCTTCCTCACCAACAGATCCGTTAAAAAGCCTGCCGCAGTTCCGATCAGTATCTTCAGGCCGAGAAGTTGACAGATAATAACAATGCTCATTTTTTCCGAAATCAATATGGGCAGCATTTCATCCGAAGTGGACAAGAAAACGGCCAGCAAAGTTCCCAGCGTAATGATTCTCCCCGCATATAAATTGGCCGCCGCCGCAGAAAAACCGCATTGGGGAAAGGCCCCTATGATTCCTCCCCAGACAGGGCCGGACTTTCCGGCTTTTTCCATGCTCCGTTTCGCTTTTTCCCCCATTTTGTGTTCTATATATTCCATCGCCAGATATGCCGTAAATAAAAAGGGAAGCAGCTTTACCGCATCCATAAGCGTATCGATGATTACGTCCCACATGAAATTATCCTTGCCTTTCTACACCCTGACATCTTTTTCATTAATAAATACGCCCTTTAGCCGCTCCATGCCAAATCTTTCGGAAAACCATGCGCATTTACATAAAAACAAATAATATATATTCCAGCCGCCGCCATATATCGTTTCAAAATTTCCCTGGCCCTTGGAAATAATGATATCCGCCTTTTCTATGGCCTCTCTGGCTTCCTGGGATAAAAGATCCGCCTGGGTTCCGGCCACTCCGTTGCCGTTGCCGATTACTTTTACAAGTTTCGTCAGCCCGACTTCTTCCGCATCTTCCATCACCGCATCGTTGAGCACCTCCATGCCCCTTACCATAACCGTTATATTCATGTTTGGATACTGCTCTTTCAGCACCTTGACCAGCAGCTTATCGGCCACGATCTCCCCGCAGTTATCCAAGAGATAAACCAATTCTTCCGCCTTATCAAGATCCTCTGAAAGCATAGCAAAAGTATGCCCGTCTACATCCTCTTCTCCCGCTTTTTCCAACAGCCCCATCAATTCATTCTTATCCACATGGTTCAACGCCCCAAAGTCTATGTAATTGCCGGATCTCGCATAATTAATGGCATTTTTCAATATCTCTTCCCTGTTTTTGCCCGAACGGATCTTTTCCTCCAGCTCGCTTTCCAGATCCAGCATCAGCGAATTAAATTCTTTCTTTTCTTTTTTATAATCCATTAATTTCCCAAAAAGCCGTTCATATGCCTGATTCATCTGAAACACAAGATAGGGAGCGGAATCCCCTTCCCCGGAGGAAGCGATAATTCCCGCCGCCTCTTTTAAATATACCGCCTTCTTTTCTTCATCTCCACATTCCCTTACTCTCTCTTCCTGCCTGTCCATCAGACAGCGTATGCACATTGCGCTCAGCTTCATTTTTTTCTCCATTCAAGTTTTTTTCTATATTTTCCCATTTTTTCATTTAATTGCATGCTTGTCAATACATAATTATATTTGTTAAATTGTAAACCGGCAAGGCAGCGGCAGACCCGCAGTTCTTTCCTGTCCGGCAAGGCCCGCCGCAGTCCGTCCTATTTTATCTGGGTTCCACTAAAAAATTCCTTCAAATCCTCGTCGTCATCTTCCGCCAGCGAACTGACAATACGATCCATCTCCCTTTTCGATTTCACTCCTCTGCTTTTGGCAATCGTCCGTTCTTTCTCCGCTTCGGTCATTCCCGAAAACCTGTCCATCGCTTTTTGATTCATCGCGAGGGAAAGTCCCAATCCGATTGGAAGCTGATTATTATCCATATGATCACCTCTTCTCCAATATTTCCCGTCCGGCCTTTCCTGAACATACAGCCGTCCGTTTTCCTTCTTATTATTTGACCTGACGGAACATATCAGTCAGCCACATTATTCCATTTTACTTTTTTGGAAAATCTTATAATTGTGCTTTACGAAAAAAGGTGTATAATGTAATATGTTAAGAAAAAATTTCAATTTTTATTTACAAAAAAATAATATCACTGTATTATACTGAATTAGATTTATTATCGGAATATGTACCAGGAGGATAAAGATGTCTGATTTCACTGTATTGTGTGTCAACACATTCGCCGCATATATTGGTGTGATACCTTTTATGATCATTTTACAGATCATTTTCAAAAAACATAAATTGCCCAAACGGCATCAGTTTGGTTTATATTTGTACGCCCTGGCCATTTGTTCCATACTTATGTCCACGGATACGCCTTCTTTGTATCAGCTTAATTTTGATCCCCAGTTTAATTTTATTCCTTTTTATGGGATCATGGACAATCTTAATCATTATATGCAAAGTTTCTTTCTCTTTATGCCCCTCGGCTTGTTGCTTCCCACACTATGGAAGCAATTCCAACCGCCGAGAAAAGTTTTTCTTTATATGTTGCTGTTTTCCTTTTTGATCGAAATATCGCAAATCTTTTGCTTTGCCAATACGGCAGTGACAGATATCACCGATATCATTATGAATCTTTTGGGATCTGCGGTAGGATATTGTGTTTTCCTTCTTATAAAAAATATGCGCTTTATGAAACGTATGCATTCCCAAACAAATAATCCACAGCGTAAGAAACTTGCCAGACAGGAGATTTATATTTATTTCTTTACTCCCTGGCTGGTCACTTTCCTGATTACCCCTTTCATTTCCAACGCCATATGGGATATTATCTGGGATTCCGCAATCGGTATGCCTTTATAATTCGCCGCATACCTGAAAAATATAAAATTTCAAATAATAAGATTCATCTGCCGCCCATAGAATCGGGTGATCCGGCGCCTGCGTACGGAATTCCACCTGCCTTAACCTCCTATGGGCGCTTTTTGCTGCCTCTCTTATCGTCTTTGCAAACAACTCTGGTTCCATAAAATGAGAACAGGAGCAAGTGGCCAGAAACCCTCCTTCTTCCACCAGCTTTAATCCCCTCATGTTGATCTCCCTGTATCCCTTTACCGCATTTTTCACGGAACCCCTGGACTTTGTAAATGCGGGCGGATCCAGTATTACCACATCAAATTTTTCACCTTTTTCCTCCAACTCCGGCAACAAGTCGAACACGTCCGCACACATAAACTTTACCCTGTCTTCCAAATGGTTCAGCCTGGCATTCTCCTCCGCCTGACGTATTCCTGTCATGGAAGCGTCGATGCCAAGGACGGAAGCCGCTCCTGCCATCCCCGCATTGAGGGCAAAGGAACCCGTATGGGTAAAGCAGTCCAATACCCGCTTTCCGCCGCACAGCTTTTGGATAGCGGCCCTGTTATTTTTCTGATCCAGAAAAAACCCTGTCTTCTGGCCGTCTTCCACATCCACTATATATTTTACGCCGTTTTCCATAATTTCCACTTTTGTTTCAAAAGGTGTCCCGATAAATCCTTTCCATCGCTCCATCCCTTCATTTTCCCTTACTTTGGCATCGCTTCTTTCATATATTCCTCTGATTTCGATACCATCTTCAGCGAGTACCTTTACCAGCTTATCCAAAATCACCGGTTTCCACCGGTCGATCCCGAGAGCCAGCGATTCCACCACCAAAACATCTGAAAATTTATCAATTACCATACCCGGCAAAAAATCAGCCTCTCCGAAAACCAGGCGACAGCATGCCGTATCCACCGTCCATTTTCTGTAATCCCAGGCTGCCCTTACCCTCCGTTCGATCAACTCTTCCGTTACCGGGTTTTCCTTCCGCCTCGACATCATCCTTACGGTAATCTTAGACTTCGTATTAATAAACCCATATCCCATGAAATAGTCGTCGAAATCATGCACTTCCACGGTATCCCCATTTTCAAACGAACCTGATATCCGGTCGATCTCATTATCAAACACCCACATTCCACCGGCTTTGATCGTTCTTCCTTCCCCTTTTTTCAAAATAACTGCCGCATTGCTCAATTTCTGTTCCCTCCGCTTTCCAATTCCAGTAAAAACTTTTTCTTATCCAGTCCTCCGGCGTAACCTGTCAACTCCCCACCGCTTCCAATCACCCTGTGGCACGGTATAAAAATACCGATAGGATTCCTGTGGTTCGCCATTCCCACGGCACGGCATGCTTTTTCGTTACCCGCCTGTATGGCAATTTCTTTATAACTTCTTGTCTCTCCATAAGGAATCGTTTGCAGCGCTTTCCAGACTTTCTGCTGGAAAGCTGTACCCTCCGGAGCCAGCGGCAGCTGAAACTCTCTCCGCTCCCCGCAGAAATACTCTCTTAACTGCCGCTCCGCTTCCGCAAGCAAATTCGTTTTCTTCTCCATCCACTCCGGCATTCCGCAACTGCCAAAAGAAGCCTGTATTATTTTTCCTTCTTTTTCCGCTATCGTTATTTCAAATTCAGATATTTGGCATATGGTATAACAAATCAACCTATTCAACCCCCTTCTTTTTTATTCATTCTGTCCAGTTTTTTTACCCGGATCAGATAACTGCTCACTAAAATAGCATCCGCCCCCATCCATGCGAGGATTTCCGCATAAAATATTCCTTCTTCCCCTATAGCCATTGGCAGCAGTACGGCCGTTCCCGTCCGCATAACAAATTCAACGATTCCGGAAACCATCGGCAGCAGCGTATCTCCCATTCCCTGCAAAGCGGAACGCACCACATGTAAAATATATAATATGGGAAGGCATATACTCATGATGGCAAGATAATGGTAGGCGATATTCATCGTCATTTCCACTTCTTCCGGCGTTCCTGAAATAAAGCACCCCAGGATTTCATGCCCAAAAACCAACATACATACGGCGATCACTGTTGCCGTCGCTATCGCGACCAAAATTGCCGATTTCATTCCCTTCTTTATTCTTTCTATTTTCCCGGCTCCAAGATTCTGCCCTGCATATGTAATCATCGCATACCCATAAGAAGTCGCCGCCACTTCCAAAACCCCATACAGCTTATTGGTAGCCGTAAACCCGGCGATAAATATGACCCCGAAACCGTTTACCACCGTCTGGACGATCATCCCGCCCACCGCAATAATCGCATTTTGAAGTGCCATAGGGAGTCCCAGAAAAATCAATTTCCAGTCCAGATCCTTCTCCAAGCGGAAATCCTCTCTGCTTAAAGAAAGGATTTCCACTTTTCTTATATGTATATAGCAGTAAATACTGGAACTTAGCTGCGCAATAACTGTTGCCGCTGCCGCACCGGCGATTCCCCAACGAAAGCCCATAACAAAAAGAAGATCCAGCACAATATTGATCACTGCGGCAACTATCATCGCATGCAGCGGCGCCTTCCCGTCTCCAAGAGCCCTCAATATGGAAGCCAGCAGATTATATGCCATAACCACCGGAATCCCGGCAAACATAATCCGCAAGTATAATGCCGACTGGCCTATAATCTCCCCCGGCGTCTGCAATAATCCCAGCACAGGAAATACTATGGACTCTCCCAAAATAAGCAGCACCACCGCGCATATGGCCGATAAACATACTGCATTGCCCACTACTTTTTTTAATCGCTTTATATGTCCTGCACCGAATTCCTGTGCCATCAAAATAGAAAAACCCTGTGCAAACCCCTGAATCACACTAAGTATCATCCAATTCAGCCAGTCGGAAGCCCCAAGTGCCGCCAGCGCGTTTACTCCTAATACCTGCCCTACTACCATGGTATCCACTACCGTATACAACTGCTGGAATACATTTCCTATCATCAAGGGAAGCGCAAAAGAAAAAATCAGTTTCAAAGGCTTTCCTTCCGTCATTGTTCTTATATTTCCAGCCATTTCACCACCACCATCCGTTAAATAAAATATTCATGCAAAAGAATTATATCAAATTCTAAAAAAATGTATAGTACAAACATTGACAAATGGGTATAAAATATTGTATTATCTTATTTGTTGCAACACAACATATATCGGCGCGTGGCTCAGTTTGGTAGAGCGCTGCGTTCGGGACGCAGAGGTCGCAGGTTCAAATCCTGTCGCGCCGACTTAAAAAACCTGAAATTTCAGGTTTTTTATTTTGGGTACATTCCTATAAATAAAAAGAAAAGACGCGCATTTAAGCAGCATCCTTTCTTTTCAGTCTCCTTTATCTATTTCCCGTCAAAATTTATCCCGTTATTTTCTATCACTCTCCGATACCAATAAGCTGAATCCTTCCAAATCCTCTCTTGATTTCGATAGTCCACAAAAATCAATCCAAAGCGGGGGGCATATCCTTCGTTCCATTCAAAATTATCCATCAGAGACCAATGAAAATACCCCCGAATATCGCAGCCTTTTTCTATGGCCTTCTCCATTTCCTTCAAATATTTCCCGGTAAAGTCAATCCTGTCTACATCATGCACCCTGCCATCCCCGTAAATCTTGTCGTTACACGCTGTTCCGTTCTCCGTTACATAGACAGGAAGTCCATAACGCCTCTGCAAAAATCTTAACCCGTAATCCATGATTTCGGGAGTCACCGGCCATCCCAGCGCTGTCCTCGGAAACCCCTGATAACGCTTTACATAACCATTTTTATCGCATTGCTGCCCATTATAAATATTTATCCCTATAAAATCTATGGGCTGCCGGATAATTTCCATCTCTTTTTCATTCAGAGAAAACAGATCTATTTCGTGTTTTCCAAGAATCGCAGGATCCAGGAACCAGTTATGGGAAAAGCCAATCCCATCTCCGTCCGTAGGAAAAGATAGTGCATAAGCCTTTTCCTCCGCCTCCCCGGAATCGTCCACTGGATGACAGAGAGTACCTGTCGTAGCCGTTCCTATGAGTACAGACTGTTTGGCATATTGGCGCAACGCTTTCACGGCCTTGCCATGGGACAGCAGCAAGTTTTTCATGACTGCTCCTTCCTGCCCTTCCTTCCATTGATATCCCGGCGCATGCATCCCCTTTACATAACCGAGTTCCGTCACACATTGAGGTTCATTAATCGTAAGAAACATTTTTACCCTATCCGAAAAATGATCCGCTGCCGCACCTGCATATCTCCCAAAAATATCGCTGATTCCCTCCCATGCAAACCCGCCTTTTTCAAAAAGCGCCTGAGGCAGATCCCAATGAAAAAGCGTCATAACGGGTTCAATACCGTTCTCCAACAAGCAATCCACCAGTTTATCATAAAAAGCAAATCCTTTTTCGTTCCTCATTCCGTCTCCCAAAGGAAACAATCTGGACCAGGAAATCGAAAACCGATAAGCGCGCAGCCCCATTTCTTTCATGATTTTTACATCTTCCTCCATCCGATGATAATGATCACAAGCAATGTCTCCGTTTTCCATATTTTTTATTTTACCTTCCGTATGAGAAAAAACATCCCATATAGACGCTCCCCTTCCATCCTCTTTTGCTGCTCCTTCTATCTGATAAGACGCCGTTGCCGCCCCCCACATAAAACCTTTCGGAAATCCCATAATCATCTTTCCTCCCATTCCCAATTCCTTTTGATTTCTCTTACATTTCCGCTATCACTTCCACTCTATCTGCATCGCCGGCCGGAACTATATTTCCCTCTATTTCCTTTCCATCCACAACAAGGCGCCGAACCCCTTTCTTTGCATTTTTTTTATTTACAATGACAATATCATATACCGTATCCCGAAATGTGCGCAAAATCCTGCATTCCCTGAATCCCGCAGGAAGACAGGGATCAATCATAAGTCCTTCCAGGCATGGCCGGATGCCCAGGATATACTGGGACGCGCTTACAAACGTCCATGCTGCAGTTCCCGTCAGCCAACTGTTCTTCGCCTCCCCATGACGTAACGCATCCTTTCCTGCAATCATCTGGGAATATACATAAGGCTCTGTCCTATGAATATCGCTGATTTCCTCAATATAAGCAGGACATATCTTCCGATAAGTCTCAAAAGCCCTTTCTCCGTTCCCCATCAGCGTCTCCGCTATTGTAATCCATGGATTATTGTGGCAGAAAATCCCCCCATTTTCCTTATACCCGCAAGGATAAGAACTAACCTCTCCAAGTTCCAGATGATAATCTTTATACGCGGGCTGCAGCAATACAATACCATATTCCGTATCCAGGAACTTTTCCACCGATTCCAACGCTTTCTTCGCATACCCTTCTTCCATGCCAATACCTGCCAATACGCAAAATCCCTGAGGTTCGATATATATCTGTCCATCATTGCATTCTTTGGATCCCACCTTTCCGCCATTAGCATCATAGGCCCGCAAGAACCATTCTCCATCCCATCCCTTGTCCAAAACAGCATTGTACATTTCCTGTACTTTTTCTTCCACTTCCTCCGCCTCTTCTATCAGATTCCTGCATCTGCAAAGTTCGGCATATTCTTTCCCATATTTTACAAACATACCGGCGATAAACACCGATTCGGCTACCGGACCCTCCGATGCTCCCGTTATCTGGAAAGATTCTCCTGGTTCTTTGGAAAAGCAGTTCAAATTCAGACAATCGTTCCAATCCGCACGTCCGATCAAAGGCAGACGATGAGGGCCTAAATGAGTCGTTGTATAACGGAAGGAACGGCGCAAATGCTCCATTAATGTAGTCGCCTTTTCCTCATCGCCGTCGTAAGGAACCATCTCGTCCAATATGGCAAAATCTCCCGTTTCCCGAATATACGCTGCCGTTCCGGCGATTAGCCAAAGCGGATCATCATTAAAACCGCTGCCAATATCTCCATTCCCCTTCTTTGTTAAAGGCTGATATTGATGATATGCGCTCCCGTCTTCAAACTGAGTAGACGCAATATCTATAATTCTCTCCCTCGCCCTGTCCGGAATTAAATGCACGAAACCGAGCAGATCCTGGCAGGAATCCCTGAATCCCATCCCTCTGCCGATTCCTGATTCGTAATACGACGCCGATCGGGACATATTAAATGTTACCATACACTGATACGGATGCCATATATTCATCATTCTATCGAATTTCTCATCGCCCGTTTTCACATGAAATCTGCCAAGCAGACCTCCCCAGTATTCTTTTAATTTTTCCAAAGCCCGATCGGCTTTCTCCTCCGTATTGTATCTTTGCATCATGGCCAATGCCGGCGCTTTGTTAATAATGCCCGGCCTTTCCCATTTTTCTTCCTCTTTATTCTCCACATAGCCGAGTATGAAAACGAAAACTCTGGACTCTCCGTCTTCCAAGTCGATATCCAGTTGATGGGATCCTATGGGAGACCAGCCGTTTACAATGGAGTCTCCTGTTTTTCCCCTTACTACCGACTCCGGCCGTTCAAAACCATTATAAGCGCCAAGAAAAACATCTCTATCCGTATCAAAACCATCGATCTTTTCATTTACTCCGAATATGGCATAGTGGTTTCTTCTTTCCCTGTACTCCGTCTTATGGTAAATAACGGAATCCTCCACTTCCACTTCCCCGATACTGAAATTTCTCTGAAAATTTGTCATATCATCCATAGCGTTCCACAAACAGAATTCTACAAAAGAAAATATCTTCAGCTCTTTTCTTCCGCCGCTTTCATTGCATATCTTTACTTTATGTACTTCGCAATTATCTCCGACAGGCACAAAAGCCGTTACTTCCGCTTTTATGCCGTCTTTTTTCCCTGCAAACACGCTATACCCCATTCCATGACGGCAGATATAACTATCCAATTCCGTTTTTGAAGGCTGCCATCCCGGATTCCAAATGGTACCGCCATCATTAATATAATAATAGTGTCCGCCCATATCACAGGGTACATTATTATAGCGGTATCTTGTCAGCCTGAGCAGCCTTGCATCCTTATAAAAACTATAGCCGCCACATGTATTGGAAACGATAGAGAAAAAATCATCGCAACCCAGATAATTGATCCAGGGCAGCGGCGTCTTTGGTTCCGTAATTACATATTCTCGATTCTTATCGTCAAAATATCCATATTTCATAGGGTCCTCCATTTCCGTTCATCCCATAAAACCGATATGAACATACATTTTTCTTCTCTCTTCCCCTGGTTCGAAAACGTTTTAGTTAAAAATCTATATAATAAACGCAATTTCATATTTTGTTTATTAATTTTACTATATAGAATATAGGTTATAAACGCAAGCTTTTTTTATATATTTTTTCAATACATTTTTCTAAATCGTATTAGTAAATATTGCCTATACTATTTTTATATTTTTTATTTATATATACATAATAATAGGAAGCTTTTTTCTAATTTTTGATTTTTTATTAAAATTATCTATAAATTTTAAAAAAACTCTTGATTTTATTGAGAATTTATTATATTATAATTTTACGAAAACGATTTAGTATTAAATCCAACGCAGTTACTACAAAGGCAGGGACGATATGGTATCAGTAAAAGACATCGCAGCAAAATGCAACGTATCCGTTGCCACAGTCAGCAAAGCTCTCAATGATTACAGCGATATCAGCGAGAATACTCGCAAGCGCATTAAGGCAAAAGCGGCGGAAATGGGATATCTTCCAAACATGGCTGCCGTCGCCCTGAAAACGAACAGAACTTATAATTTAGGCATCCTTTTTGTGGATGAAGCAAACAGCGGTCTGACCCATGAATTTTTTGCAGGCGTCCTTCAGGGCATCAAAGCCCAGGCAGAATCTCTTGGATACTGTATTACATTCATTACAAACCGCATCGGGGAAAAAGAAGTGACTTATAAAGAATACTGCAGAAACAGGCAGTTCGACGGAGTCATTATCGCCTGTATCGACTTTAATGAACCTCAGGTTCTTGAATTAGTAAACAGCGGTATCCCCATCGTAACTATTGACCACGTATTCCACAATACCATGTCCGTTATGTCAGACAATGTAAAAGGTATTCGTGACCTTATGGAATATCTTTACTCTATGGGCCATAGAAAAATTGCTTACATACACGGCGCAGATTCCGCCGTTACACAAGCCAGGCTTACCAGCTTTTATCAATGCGCGGAACGGCTTGGCCTTACGATACCTTCGGAATATGTACTGGAGTGCGAATACCACGATACGAAAAAAGCCGGAGAATGTACGGCACAGCTTCTTGATTTAAAAGATAAACCTACCTGTATCCTATATCCTGACGACTATACCGCCATCGGAGGAATCAATTTGATCAAAAGCCGCAGTCTGAGTATTCCTGACGACATCTCGGTTGTGGGATACGACGGCATCAGCTACTCCTACATCCACGAACCGCCGATCACTACCTTAAAACAGGACAGCGATTCGATGGGCAGGGAAGCCGTATCGCATTTGACCGAACTCATCGAAAGACCCAGAACTACTTTAAAACAGACTTTTATCGTAGAGGGATCGGTATCGATAGGAAGATCGGTAAAAAAATTATAAAACATCTGCTTAAAAAGAATGGAGGAAAAAATATGAATATGAAAAAGTTTAAAAACATCATTGCTTTATCATTGGCCGGAATTTTAACAACAGCGGCATTCGCCGGCTGCGGTTCCTCTCCGGAGCCAAGCGCGGCTCCTGCTCCTGCAGAAGAGACAACAGCGCCGGAGGCAGCTCCGGAAGCAGAGGCACCAGAAGCTTCCACCGAAGCCGAAACTCCCGCCGAAGGCAGCGAAGGCAGCGTCCTCAATATTTACTGCTGGAACGAAGAATTTAAGAGCCGCGTAACAGACCATTATCCCGGATACGAAGCCGTTGACGGAACAACCGGTAAGATCGGTGACGTTACCGTTCGTTGGCAGATCACTCCTAACGATGACAACGCATACCAGAACAATCTGGACGAAACATTATTAAAACAAGAAAACGCTGCTGCCGATGACAAAATCGATATTTTCCTGGTAGAAGCCGATTACGCATTGAAATATGTGGATACTCCTTACACCATGGCAGTTTCCGATCTCGGTATTACTGATACTGACGTAGCCAATCAGTACCAATATACAAAGGACATCGTTACAAGTTCCGACGGTTCCTTAAAAGGCGTTTCATGGCAGGGATGTCCCGGCGCGCTCTTCTATAACCGGGAAGCTGCCAAAGAAGTATTTGGCACGGATGATCCGGCAGAAATTCAAAAGAAAGTAGCGGATTGGGATACTTTTGTAGCAACCGCCGATGAGTTGAAAGCGGCCGGCTATAGCATTATGTCCTCTGTCAACGACAGCTATCGCGTATATTCCAATAACGTAACTTCGAAATGGGTAATAGACGGTAAAATCAATATTGATGAAAATCTTATGAACTGGGTAGAAGACTCCAAAGCTTTATTTGATAAAGGCCAGACCAGCTCTGCGGAACTTTGGAGCGATGACTGGAGCAAAGGATTCTATCCGGAAGGAAAAGTATTCTGCTATTTCGGACCCGCATGGTTTATTAATTTCAGTATGGCTGCGGATCAGGAAGGAAGTATCGGAAACATGGGCGGATGGGGAATTACGGAAGGCCCTCAGGGTTTCTATTGGGGCGGCACATGGATCTGCGCGGCAACTGGCACGGATAATCCGACTCTCGTAAAAGACATTATGCTCAAACTGACAACGGATGAAACGATCATGAAAGAAATCGTAATTGACGACGATGATTTTGTAAACAATAAACCCGCTATGGAGGCAATGGCTGCCGATACCAGCTATTCGAGCAAAATCTTAGGCGGCACAAATCCTCTGGCAATGTACTGCGCAGGCGCGGAATCCATCGATTTGAGCAATCTCAGCGGTTACGACCAAGGCTGCAACGAAGAATTCCAGAACGCTATGAAAAATTATTTCGAAGGCAACGCAACATTGGATGAAGCTTTGAATCTGTTCTATACGGCAGTTATTGAGAAATATCCTGAGCTGACCTATTAATCGAAATAAATATGTAAGATAACATGTGCCTGCCTGCCAACAAACAGGCAGGCACAAAACTTTTAACTGCCCCCGACAAATTGATATGATACATGGAAAGGAAATGGTTACAATGACGAATAATACGAAAGGAAAACGCGGCAAAGTCGTAAGTTATAATAAATGGGGCTATATTTTTCTGATTCCTTTTACGCTTACTTACATTGTGTTCCAGCTGATCCCACTGATCAGTACCGTATACAACAGTTTTTTCGAAAACTACCGTTCTGGTCTGACACAAATCGGGCCAAACTTCATAGGCCTGGAAAATTTCAAAACCCTGCTTTCCAATCCTGATATCTGGGTTTATACTCAAAATACGATAATTATGTGGATCATGGGGTTTGTACCGCAAATTGTAGTTTCTCTTTTACTGGCATCCTGGTTTTCCGACCCGCAGTTAAGGATAAAATGTGCCGGATTTTTTAAAACCATTATTTACCTGCCCAACCTGATTATGGCATCTGCTTTTGCCATGTTATTTTTTACACTATTTGCGGATGGGGGTCCTGTCAATTCCATTTTGATGCAAATCGGAATATTAAGCAAACCTTTTAAGTTTATGTCCAATATATGGAGTGTCCGGGGGCTGATAGCTTTAATGAACTTCCTGATGTGGTTCGGAAATACCACAATTTTACTGATGGCAGGAATGATGGGCATAGACACATCGCTGTTTGAAGCGGCCAGCGTAGACGGAGCCACTTCCACTCAGATTTTTTATAAGATCACCTTACCTCTGCTGAAGCCGATCTTGCTCTATGTCATGATCACTTCTCTGATCGGCGGTCTGCAAATGTACGATGTACCCCAAGTTCTTACCAACGGAACCGGCGAACCGATGCGTTCCTCCATGACCCTTATTATGTTCTTAAACAAACATTTATACAGTAAAAATTATGGCATGGGCGGCGCACTTTCAGTCATTCTCTTCTTTATTACCGGCATATTAAGTCTGCTTGTATTCCGGTTCTCCAACTATAAGAAAAAGGAGGCGGCTTTATGAATACGGAAAACCAAAAAATAAATAAGGGCATAAATATTAAGACAAGACGAATCATAGCGCATTTAGTATTGATACTTATTACATTGTTATGCCTGTTCTGGTTCTTCATATTAATCATTAATGCGACTAGATCCCACTCGGAAATGACAAAAGGATTTACCCCGCTTCCAAGCAGTTACCTTTTGACTAACTGGAAAAATCTTCTGGCAGGCACGCTTCCCGTATGGTCCGGTTTAATCAACAGTCTGGTTGTAGCCGGTCTGAGCGCATTATTTTCCGTTTATTTTTCCGCCATGACAGCATATGCCATTCATGCTTACGACTTCAAGTTGAAAAAGGCGATTTTTACCTTTATTTTAATGATCATGATGATTCCTACACAGGTAACGGCATTGGGGTTCCTGCAATTAATCGGAAAGCTGAAACTGGAAGATTCCTTTATTCCTCTTGTTGTCCCCACTATCGCGGCTCCGATTACGTTTTTCTATATGAAACAATATCTGGAGAGTACGCTTCCCCTTTCCATCGTGGAAGCGGCCCGCATCGACGGTTCCGGGGAATTCCATACCTTTAACGGAATCGTGCTCCCTATGATGAAACCAGCCCTCGCCGTACAGGCTATTTTTACTTTTGTATCAAGCTGGAACAATTATTTCATCCCGGCGCTGGTATTACATAAAGATAATAAAAAAACCTTGCCTATTCTGATCGCCCAGCTCCGAAGCGCCGATTTCTTAAAATTTGATATGGGGCAAGTATACATTATGATCGCTTTTTCCATTCTTCCAATCATCATCGTATATCTCCTGCTTTCCAGATATATCGTACAAGGCGTTGCTCTGGGAAGTGTGAAAGGCTGAAACTTACAGGGTTCCAAACCGTTATATGCGGTTTGGGACTTTTATTTTTAAGAAATCATTCCAAAATATTTAAAAATTCCACTCCCATTTTTTTAATTTTTTTCCTTTATCCTTTTCTATGAGAATACCCCCGTGAAAAATTTTTTGAAGACTTTCACAAATTATCCGCGTTATATATAACAAATACCCGTGGATTGCTAAAAACCCCATAAAAAAGGAGACATTATGAAATATATCACATTTACCGTACCCTGCTATAATTCAGCCCCTTATATGAGAAGATGCATCGATTCCCTCTTACCCTTTCGGGACTATGTGGAAATTATTATCGTAAACGATGGTTCCACCGATGCAACGCCGGAAATTGCCGACGAATATGCCCTGCGTTTCCCTGAAACCGTTAAAGTAATCCACAAGGCAAACGGAGGACATGGCTCTGGAGTCAACGCCGGGCTCGCGCACGCTTCCTGCAAATATTTTAAAGTGGTGGATTCCGACGACTGGCTGGACCGCCGTTCCCTCCAAAAAATCCTGCTGCGCATGATGCATTGGGAAAAACAGGGAAAACAGGCGGACATGATCGTCTGCAACTACGTCTACGATCATTTATATGAAAACAGAAAAAAGTCCATGTCCTATAAAAATGTTTTTAAAGAAGGGAGAATGCTTACATGGAACGATATCGGCATATTTTCTCCTTCCCAGTATCTTGTTATGCACTCTCTCATTTTCCGTACGGAAATATTGAAAAAAAGCGGCGTCACCCTGCCGGAACATACTTTTTATGTGGACAATATCTTCGCTTATAGGCCGCTGCCTTATGTAGAAAGTATTTACTATCTTAATACCGACCTGTATCACTACTTTATCGGCAGAGAAGACCAGTCCGTCAATGAAGAAATCTTAAAGCAACGGATCGACCAGCAGATCTTTGTTACAAAAATAGTGGCCGGCTGCGTAGATCTGGAAGAAGTAAAAGAAAAATACCCAAAGCTTGCCAGATATATGACAAGAAACGTATCGATTATGATGGCAATTTCCTCGATCCATCTCCTCCTGATCGGCTCGGAAGATGCCCAAAAAAAGCGGACCGACTTATGGAACTACATGAAAACCCACAATAAAAACCTGTATCAAAGGCTGCGCTACACTACCTTGAGCAGCTTTACAAATCTTCCCGGAAAAACGGGCCGTTTCGTCACCGTAACCGGATACCGGGCTGCGAGGAAAATCTACCAATTTAATTAAAAAAATCGGCCCGGAGGCCATGGAGAGGGGCGTGATCCTTATTATGCAAAAACTATATATTGCTCTGGTGGACACCCCGGGCCTGTTTGCCTGGATCATACGCCGCGTCATTAAAATCAATTATATCCATGTGGTTCTTTCCCTGGACGCCAGCTTCCGGGAAGCATACAGCGTCGGGAGACGGAATCCCTTTATTCCTTTTTTCGCCGGTTTTGAAAAAGAAAATATCGACCGGATATATAAAGCCTTCCCTACCGCCCGTTATAAAATTTATACCATCGGATGTACCGAAAAGCAAAAAGAAGAGATCGCTCTCCAATTAAAAGAATGCTATCGCCGGCGATTCCGATACCATTACTGCATCATCGGCCTTTTCTTTTTATTAATGGGAAAACCTTTTTACCAGCGCAACCATTATACCTGTTCCTCCTTTATTGCAAGGCTGCTGGAAAACAACGGCGTACTTTCTTTTTCCAGGCATTTTTCGCTTATAACGCCCAAGGACTTTTACGAATACGGACAACAAAATGTAATATACGAAGGAACGCTCCGGGAACTATGCATACAGGTTAATGCGGGCCGGCTTGTCCCCGGACATTACCCTTCAGGAGTCGCTTATGAAATTTGTAAAACTTAAATTATCCAAAATATTTGAAATACTTTTCTTTCTGTTCGTTATGGCTCTGACCTTTTACACTGTTTTCAGCCGCAATGACTTATTAAAGATTTTTTCTTCTATGCAGCATCTGAATCCTTTTTATTTTATATGTGCCGTTTTTTCCGCCGTCTTTTTTGTCTGCATGGAAGGTTTTATGATCTGGTATCTTCTCAAACTTACTGAAAAAAAAGTTTCCCTGTTCCGTTGCTTTTCGTATTCTTTTATCGGTTTTTTCTTTTCCGGCATTACGCCATCCGCCACCGGCGGGCAACCCGCCCAGTTGCTTGCCATGAAAAAGGACCGGATTTCCATGGGAAGCGCCACGCTTTCCCTGATGGCGGTTGCCGTCCTATACAAACTGATTCTCGTCCTTATCGGCCTCGGCATCCTTCTTTTTTGGAAAAAAGGTTTGTCCGCGTATCTGGGATCTTATATGGCCTTTTATTACTTCGGTATTTTTTTGAACGCCCTTCTCGTTTTTCTTCTCCTTCTTCTTATGCTGCATGGAAACCGGATGGAAAACCTTCTTTTACGAATAGAAAATTTCTTCATTAAAATCCGTCTGTGCAAACCTTCAAACCAAAGAAAAAAAGCGTTCCATCACCTTGTTGCGGATTATCAGGAAACGCTTCATTTTCTGTTAAAACATAAATCCAGGCTTCTTTTTATCGCCCTCTGCACCTTTTTCCAAAGATGCAGCCTTTTTCTTCTGACTTGGTTTATTTACCGGGGATTCGGACTTTCCGGCCACAACCCTATGCTCGTCATGGCATTACAGGCCTCCGTCTATATTGCAGTGGATATGCTCCCTCTCCCCGGATCTCAGGGAATATCCGAACTCATGTATGTTTCCGTATTTTCTTCTGTTTTTACGGATGCGCTGCTAACCCCTTCCATGTGTGTAACGAGAGGGCTCAGCTTTTATTTCCTTTTAGCAATAGGCGCATGTACCGCCCTCTTTTATAAAATTCGTTCCCACTACAGCCAAAGCAAATAGACCAATGTCAGGATCAGCCCGGCGCAGAACAAAAGCAGACCAAAGGAAAGACTTCTTCTTATGATCGTACTGTTTTCCTGCATTTCTTCGTGTTTCAATGCCAGCCTGTGTTCATAGCCCTCCCTGCGGGGTATCTTTTTCCAGAAAGTATGATTCATAAAATGTACGAAACCATCCATTTCCATTCCTATCACATGGGTCAGATAAGTACCCTCTTCCAATTCATGGGGCAGTTTGCTATCTTTGTAAACCGTCTTGCGTAAAAGCACCACCAACCCGTCCACCAAGCTGTCAAAGATCCGGCAGACCACGCCGAATATCATGGGAAGGATTTTCAGCATCAACGGACGGTAAACAGCATTTTCCAAATCCCAATATCGATTCCACCGGTTCACATACACCAAGCTTCCATCCTTTTTCTTCATCATCCATTTTCTCACCGGCACAAAATAAAGGAACAGGCCGATTGCGATGGAAATCAATCCCCCTTTTAAATTAGCGGCGCTGAAATACGAAACGCTGCCCGTAAATTTTTCCGGACTCATAAAGCCCTCTCCGAAATCCGCCATAAAATCCATCACAGTTCCCGGAAACATCCCCATAATGGGAAAAAGCAAGGAGGTGAGCGTTAAAACAAAGGCACTGGCTTTATTCATATATTTTCCGCATAACTCATCATACTTTTCCTGTACCGCTCCATTCCGGTTCTTCTCTATAAATAAAGCCACGTACAATTTCAGCATATAGGCCACCGTACATCCGCCGCTGATCAAAAAGACCCATTCAATGCCTTTCATCGTTCCCACGCTTAAAAATCCCGGCTGCAAATGTCCGGCATGCAGCGCCTCTATACATTCCACAATACTTTCGTGAATCAAAGTTTTGCTCACATATCCGCTCCATAAAGGAATACCGCCGATGCCAAGCGCCCCCATCAGAAAAATAAAATGAAGAAGCGGCTTTTTATGCCCAAAACCCCGTATTTCATTCAGATCCAATTTGTGTATATTCATATATACCACCCCGGCCGCCATAAAAAGAACCAGCTTAAACAGAGAGTGATTCACCATATGAAGCAAAGAACCTCTGACCGCCAGAGCATTTTCGCTCCCCAGCAGCCCCTGCATGCCGATTCCCACCAGGATAAAACCGATCTGGGATACAGAAGAACAGGCCAGAGTGCGCTTCAAGTTGACAGAAAACAACGCCAGTACCGCTCCCAACAGCATAGTCGCCACGCCGGTAAATAGAATCAGCGTTCCCCATTTTACATCGTATAAAAATATTCGGCAGCTGATAACAAGAATTCCAAAAATACCGGCTTTCGTCAATATACCGGACAAAAGGGCGCTGGCCGGGGCCGGAGCCACCGGATGCGCTTTTGGCAACCAGATATGGAGGGGAAATGCTCCCGCTTTTGCCCCAAAGCCAAAAAGCATACATGTGTCCGCAATATATAAGGTTCGCCTTCCCGCTTCCGCTTCCGTTCCAAAACCCGTCATAATGCTCCGGCATGCCTCATACAGTCTGTCTATCTCCAAAGTGCCCGTTTCCCGGTAAAGCAGCAAAAGCCCCATAAGCATCACCAGACCGCCCGTTACAGCCACCGCCAGATATGTTTCCGCCGCACGCAGCGATTCCGCTTTCTCATCATGGGCCACCCATACATAGGAAGTAAAGGACATGATTTCAAAGAAGATAAACGTCGTGTATAAATCCGAAGATAAAAATACTCCCATCGTAGCGCCCAGCGTCACCAACAGGAAAAAATAATATCGGTTCCGGTTTCTGTAATGAATAAAATACTCTTTGGAAAACACGGTTGACATCATCCACATAAATGCCGCGATAAGACCGTACAGCACCCGGAATCCGTCTATGGCAAAATGAATCCCCAGCCCACAAAATCCGGGAATACGAAAAGACGAGGGATATCCGAAAGAATTCCCCACATTTTCCCTCAGCTGCCACGCCATATGATGCATGCAAAATACATATAACATTACCGCAAATTCCAGTATAACAATGGCATTCGCCATATAATCCCTTGCCGTTTTATTTTTCCGTCCTGCCCCGTAAGCCGCCAGCGCTCCGACCATCGGAAAAAACACAAGACAAGGCAGCATATAATTTCCTTCCATGACTAACCTCCCATTCTACACCACGTTATAATAACCGTCTGCCACATCCCGGAAAAAACTAACGACCGGGGAAGAAAACAATCCAAAACAAATAATTGCTACTGCAAATACGATAAGCGGAAGCAACATTTTCCAATTCGGATCAGAAAATTCCTTTCCCGTATTTTCATCAAAGTCCGCCGGAGGAAAGAAAGCCCTTATTACAATAGACAACATATAAATAGCTGTCAGCAAAGCCGAAACCAGAAGGCATCCTATGCCAAAATAGGCCAGCGTATTGCCGCTTTCCACCGCCGCATAAGCCAGATTCCACTTGCTGATAAAACCGGCCAGTCCCGGCACTCCCATAAGCGCCAGCGAGGATATGGTGAATATTCCGAAAACCCAGGGCATCCTCCAGCCAAGCCCGTCCAGTTCATGTATATAATGCTTCTCCGTTCGATACATGATCGCGCCGGCACAGAAAAAGGAACAGATCTTCATAAAAGCATGAAATACCATATGCGTAAGCGCTCCTGTCATTCCAAGGGGTGTCATGATCGTCACTCCGAATAAAATATATGACAAGTTGCTGATCGTGGAGTACGCCAGCCTCCTTTTCAGATGCGTTTCCTTTACCGCCCGGCTGCATCCGTACACAATCGTAAACATAACAACCGCCATCACCGTATATTGGGCCCAGGTTCCTTTCAGAAAATCTGTGCCAAAGCTGTAAAAAGTGAGCCTGATAATTGCAAATGCCCCCGCCTTCACTACTGCCACCGCATGCAAAAGTGCAGTAACCGGCGTGGGGGCGACGCCCGCCTGGGGCAGCCACGAATTAAACGGACAAACTGCCGCCTTGACTCCGAATCCCATAAAAGCAATTACATAGATCAGCAAAAGAACATTTGTCCTGTCCCCGATCTTCCCTACGTCTAATACGCCGCCAAGGACAAATTCCGTCGTATTCCCGTATATAATAACAAAAATCATCCCGATAAAAGCAAATGCCGCGCCTCCCAAAGAATAATACAAATATTTACGGCTTGCCAGAATCGCTTCCCTTGTGAGCGTATGCATCACAAGTGGAACAGTTACTAAAGTGAGAAGCTCGTAAAAGAAATACATCGTAAGAATATTATCCGCCAACGCAATGCCCAGCGTAACTCCGTAAGTAATCGTATAAAACATAAAAAATACTTTTTCATGCTTTTCTTTTGTCATATATTCAAAAGAAAATAATGTAGCCAGCGGCCAGAGAAACGAGACCAACCCGGCAAAAACCATGCCCATGCCGTCCACCCGGAAAGCAATCGCCAAATCACCTGTAAACTTCGCAAGAATAAAACTGTCCGTTGGCCTGTGACCGAGCAGCGACCATACGAGCAGTGTATTAAAAACCACTCCTGCTTCCAGAAAAATTTCCATATGCCGCCGCTTCCGAAAGGGAATGACAGGTACCAGCACACCTGTAAGCACCGGTATTAAAATAACAGCTATCAGCATTATTTTACTCATATTCCGACTCCCTTCTATAAAATTCCCGATACGATGCCGGAGATATATTCAATCAGCGGATTCGGCCAGACACCGAGCCCTACCGCCAACACCGTAAGGATAATAACGGGTATTTCTTCTCCTGTAAGGATAAACTTTCTTTTCCCGTTTTCGGCGCTTCTTTCCGGATATTTATAACCTTCTCCCGGAAAAAATCCTTTTATCACAATCGGAAACAAATATCCCGCCGTCAGCAAAGCGCTGACCAATAAAACCACCGGTCCCAGCCAGGAAAATATTCCGGTTCCCGAATTCAATGCTCCTAACGCCAAATACCATTTGCTAATAAATCCGCTGGCAGGAGGAATGCCTGTCAATGCCAGCGACAAAAATACAAAACACCACATAACCACCGGCATTTCCTTGCCGATTCCCATCAACTCATCCACCCTCTCTCTGCCGGTTTTGTGTATTACCGCACCGGCGCTCAGGAATAAGGCGCATTTAATAAACGCATGAAATACCAGATGCAAAATAGCTCCTTCCAGAGCCGTCGATTCCAGCAACGCAAGCCCGAATAAAATATAAGATACCTGACTTACAGTAGAATAAGCCAGCCTTTTCTTCCATATCTTTTCCCTGTAGGCCAGCATGGATCCCATAAATACCGTAATCAACGTCAATGAAAGCCAGGCCGTCTGTACCCACGTTCCCCGGATAAAATCGCCTCCAAACATATAATAAACCACCCGTATGATACCTAACACGCCGCCCTTTACAATTACCGCGGACAGCAGCGCACTGGCAGGAGCCGGCGCTACCGGATGGGCAGTAGGCAGCCATGCATGCAAAGGAAACATACCGGCTTTTACCCCAAACCCAATAATCATAAAAAATGCCGTTATCAACAACAAATTTTCGTTACCGGCAACCATATTCTTATCCAATACTCCTCCTACCGTAAAAGTAAGGGTATTTCCGAACCGGTAAAGAAAATAAAGACCGAACAATGCCATATAAGCCCCGGAAAAAGAATAAAATAAGTATTTTAAAGCCGCCATAACCGCTTCCCTGCTCTTCGTATGAATGACCAAAGGCATAGACAACAGCGTCATCAATTCGTAAAACATATAAAATGTAATCAGATTACCGGCAAAACTTAAACCCGCCAAAATCCCGAATATCATTAAGTAAAATCCATAAAACCTCTTTTCTCCTTTTTCCCTCCCGGAACCGTGGGGCTTCATATAAAAAAGGGAAAAGAAACCTGCCAAAACCCAGACAAGAGTCACCACCGACGCAAACAAAAACCCCAGACTGTCCAGTTTCAAATATACCGGAAGCGCAGATGTAAGGTGGAACAGGATGACAGCCTCCCAATCGGCGCGGAGCAAAACATAAACCATAGACCCGCCGCTTATTAGCAGCGCTGCTCCTGTCATTCCGGTTAAAACCTTTCTATTCCCGGGTTCCTTCATTACCAGCAGAAACAAACCGGCAATGATTGGAAAAAGAATAGGGAATACCATTGTATTAATCATATCTACCTCTTTTCCGCAGTTCACCATCGACTGCCATACAAGCCCTTATGCAAAAATATTGAGACCCGATCTTATCAAATCCACAATCGGCTGGGAACATACACCCAACAGTATATTCAAAACCACAAAGCAAAGCAGAACTATCGCATATATCTTATTATCATGCCATTCCATCGTCGGATACTCTCCTTCGCCTACCGGAGTATAAATACGGATCACCGTTTTCATAAAGTAAATCGCATTCAATATGGTACTAATGCCAAGCACGATCAACGTGGGCAGCATTTTCCCATCGTTCTGTACGGCAGCTTGTGAAAACAACAATTTGCTGATAAAACCGGAAAACATAGGAACACCCACCATGGACAGCGATCCTACGGAAAATGCCACACCGGCCCATTTATTTCTGTATCCCGAACCTGTCAGTTCAATGAATTTTCTGCTTCCTCCCGACACATCCGTCAAACCAATAGCGGCGATAAACAGCAATGACTTCGTAGCCACATGGGAAATTACATGAAAAACCGACGCTACCATCCCCGCCTGCGTTCCCATTCCAATCCCCATATAAATGTATCCTACCTGCGCTACCGAAGAAAAAGCAATCATTCTGCGGATATCGTTCTCTTTAATGGCGCTTAAGGAACCAAACACCATTCCCAACAAACTGAAAATAAAAAGGACATCGACAATTTTGCTGTCGTGAAATACTTCAAATCCTATCACCCTGTATATAATCTTAAACAATAAAAAGATATAGCCCTTTGATACGAGGCTGGATAAAATTGCCGCAGAGGATACCGTAGAATATCCGTAGGCATCCGGCAGCCATGAATGAAAAGGAAACAACGCGCTTTTAATCGCCAGCCCCACGGATATAATCGCGATCGTCACGAGCAGCGGCGGGCGGTAAGATCCCTCTGCCACAATATGAGCAATCTCCATTTTAATATTGGACATAAGCAAATGGCCCGTCAGGTCATACAACATACAAATCCCTACTAAAAAAAGACCGGAACCGAGCAGACTCATGATCATATAGCGGACCGCCGCTTCTATCGTCCTTCCGTTCTGCCGGATCATAATCAGCCCACAGGCCGAGATCGTATTAATCTCTACGAATACATATGCCGTAAATAAGTCATTGGTATAAATCAGCGCCAGCAAAGAACTCAACATCAGATCCGCCAGTACATAATAAAGCCCCTGCTTTCCTTCCTCCACTTCCTGCACCAATTTATGCCTTCCGCCCAGCAGACAAAAAAGCATGATCACGCAGAAAAACAACGCGAGACCCGTTTCCAGCATACCCACCCGCAGCTCATTGCCCCAGGGCGCCGGAAAACGTCCCATAACATATATATAAGACTCTCCCGTCCTCACCGTATATAAGAGAACCGCTGCTGACAATACAATATTCACGACGAGCGCTATAATATTTAACAGCCTCGCAATTTTTTCTTTAAAAGCAGAACTAATGATCCCCGCAAACATGCAAAGCATAATAGAAAAACAGGGAAAGTTCTGTACAAACTCCATTTGAACAAATTCCATTTGCCCCGGCATTTTTTATAACCCCTCCTTTTTTAATTGAAGAGAGATCTCGTCCAGATCCAGGGTATGATATCTCTGATATAGGCGGATCGTCAGTGACAGCATCAGGGCGGATACCGATACGGATACAACAATGCCTGTTAATACAAGTCCGCTGGGAACCGGATTGATATATGCTTCCACGCTCTGCACGCCATCCACCACGATCGGAGCCACTCTTCCGGAAATATAACCTTTTTCTGCCAAAAACAGATATACCGCCGTGTCCATAATATTCAATCCTATGATTTTCTTGATCAAATTGCTCTGCAGCATCAGATTGCCGAATCCGATCACAAACAAGATCATTGCCACCGCTTCTCCATAATTATTGAATAAATTAGCTCCCATCCTTACAGCCCTCCTCTTCGGAACAACGCATAAAAAGCATACATCGTACAAGCCACTTCGATGCCTACGCATATATTGATCGGAAAAATAATACCCGCGCTGATAATATGTCCGGGAATTCCAAGCGGAATATGATTTTCGATCCCATTGGCCCCCGTCACATAATAATAAATACCTACCAGCCCATAAGTACAAAGAGCCGAAACCTTTGTTACCTTATAAATATTTTCATTAAAAAAACGCTGTGTCTTTTTAAATCCAAAAGCGCTGGTATATAAGATCATCCCCGCCCCTATCGTCGCTCCGCCGGAAAATCCTCCTCCGGGCGACAAGTGGCCGTTCAGGATAATATAGATTCCGAAAATAAAGATTACCGGCACAAGAACCATTGCTACGGCCTGGAGAATGGCGTCGTTTTTCGGTTCAAAGCGCCTGTCCCCAAGAGCCTCTTCCTTTTTCAATTCCGCATCTTCTATCATCAGCATGATCATGACGCAGCAGGTAGCGATAAAAAGTACATTTGTCTCTCCAAAAGTATCGAAAGCCCGGTAAGTCAATATCATTCCCGTTACGATATTGACAGCGCCAGTCTCCTGAACGCCATTTTCTATATATCTTTCGGCCACCTCATTATTATCCGGATTGGATGCGTTGCCCGTAGGCGGCAGATAGGAAACCGTAAACAGCAGCAAACCGGCCAGCATGATACAAAACGCTGCCGCCATAATCCGGTAAAAGCGGCGGAAAAGTATCTGCCATCTGTTATACTTTATATTGTATACCTTATCCATCACCATCTGGCTTTCCCGCATTCTCTCCCTGATAGACGCCTCTTCCGTTATATATTCCTCCTGGGGCTTCATTTCCAGGTTCCCCATATACGGATCTTTTTCCCCGGAAAGCCAACGGAAAAAGTGAAAGGCTTTTGTCTTTTTATATTCGTCTTCTGATTTCATTCTGCTCATTTTCCGCCTTACCTCCTTCTGCGTTCTATCATGCTTTCCTTTTCATCCTTTTTATTTTCTTCTTCAATAGCATTGATCTTTTTTAATGTAACAAAAAACAGTACGCTCGTTACCCCTGCCCCTACCGCAGCTTCGGTGATCGCCAGATCCGGCGACTCCAGGCAAATCCAAATAACGGACATCACAAGGCTGTAAGACATAAAAATAAGAATGGAATTCAACAGTTTTTTGGAAAAACTAACGGATATAGCACACACCACTAAAAAACCAAGCAGAATATATTGAAAAACTCTCATCGCCCATCCTCCTTGTCTTTTTCCTGTAACCGCACAATCTTTCCTTCCTCCGAAAGCCCGGCTTCTGTTTCGCAATATTTTTTCAACCGGTCATTGGTAGAAACTTCCAGTCTGGCAATCAAATGCGACGATACCGGGGACGCGCACCATAGGAACACGACAATCAAAGCCATTTTCAAAGTAGTAAAATTAAGACCGGAAAAAATCATCAGCCCGATCAGCGATATGCTGATCCCCAAAGTATCTCCCATGGCCGCCGCATGCATCCTGTTTAAAACATATTTCAAATGGAAAATGCCGTAAATTTCAATCACAAATATGGCAAGGCCACACAACAGCACAGCGGTTCCGATCATAAAGCGAAGCCATTCAAAAACTTCCATTTCGCTTTCCCTCCTTTGCGTTCTTTTTCTCGCTATGTACCCCCATATATACCTTTGTCAATACGATCACTGCAAGAAAACTGATCATGGCATAGATCAGGCATATATCTACCAGATACCCCTCCTTTAGCAAAAGCGCAAGGATCGCTATCATTACCATAACCATCGTACCCATCATATTTACAGCCACAATCCTGTCCGCCGTCCTCGGTCCTTTTACGGCACGTATCAGACAAAAAAATGTCATAAGGGCAAGAAATATCAATGCACCCACATATACGATCCGATATGCCGTCTCCAATGCCGTCAGTGTACCTGTTACTACCATTCTTCTACATCCTTTCCAGTTTTTCCAAAAGTTCTACGAATATGGAGTGGTTCATCCCTTCCGCTAACTCTTTGTCCAGGCAATGCACCACATATTCATCCTCCTCCAGAGTTACCGTAATCGTACCCGGAGTCAGCGTTATGGAATTGGCAAGTATGACTCTCGCCTGTTTCGTTTTCAAATCCGTTTTAAAACGGATGAGTACGGGTTCCAGATCATATTTGGAAGAAGTGATCAGTTTGATCACCGCAAAATTAGCCTTTACGATCTCCCATACCAATACACAAACATATTGTAAAATGCGAAACCCTCTTTTTCCATAAGCAATATCTTTGTATATGCTGTAATTCATAAACTTGCAAATAAAGGCATACATTGCAAGGGATACCGCCAGGCCGAACAAAACGATCTCCATTGTAACCGCCCCGTTAAAAATGATCCAGACAAGAAAAAATAATAAAAACATATGAATGCGCCTCTCCGTTGTAAAATCATACTATGACAGCAACAAACACCCGCCCGGCGAGTGTTTGCAAATGCTCATATCCACTTTTTGTCAAAAGCATATTTTCTGTAACTTCTTTTCCAAGTCTTCCTTTGACATTGCCCCTACGCTGACATCCACTGCCTCCCCATCCTTAAAAATAATAAAAGTAGGAATCGACATAACGCGGTATCTTTGCGCGATTTCCATCTCATCATCGATATTGAGCTTGCCAACCTTGACTTTGCCTTCATAACTTTCCGCCAGGCTTTCCACGATAGGAGCCATCATTTTACAGGGTCCGCACCAGTCCGCAAAAAAATCCACCAATACCGGCAGTTCCGACTTAAGAACTTCCGTTTCAAAATTTGCCGATGTAAACTTGTATTCCATAACCTATACCTCTCTTTCTTTCGACCGCGTCTCATCGCTGTCTTACGATAACATATTTGTAAATTGGATTTCCCATGGAAGAAAATCTTTCCTCATATTCCGTCATAATATTGTCTTTCCGCATGTCCTCGTCATGATGCAGGTCATAACTCACCCTTTCCGCCTTCCAGCCTGCCGGTTCCAGCTCCTCCAAAGCAAATCGGAACAAATCTTCATTATCCGTCTTAAACTCAATCTGTCCGTCTTCTTTTAATATTCCATCATACCGGGCGAGAAACTCTCTGGAGGGAAGACGCCGTTTGGCATGTCTGTCTTTCGGCCAGGGATCCGAAAAATTCAAATAAATCCGATCCACTTCCCCTTCACCGAACACATCTCCTATCATCTCCGCATCCATTCTTATAAACCGGACATTGGAAAGAGGTTTTTCCTCTTTTTCCATTTTTTGAATGGCTCTAAGCAATACGCTGGAATATTTTTCAATCCCCACATAATTGACCGAAGGAAACATTCTTGCCATATCCATCAGAAACCGTCCTTTACCCATTCCTATTTCAATACGTATAGGATCATTATTCCCAAAAATCTTATGCCAATTCCCTTTTTGCGCCTCCGGATCATGGATGACAAACCTGCTTTCTCCTATTATTTCCCTGGATCCTGATATATTCCTTAACCGCATCCTTTTCGCTCCTTTTCTTCCATCTTGCCTATTTTACACCTTTTATGCAGAAAAGAAAAGGGCTGGTGCCGCGATAAATTTCATAAAAAATTTTTTTATTTTTTATGAAATTGGTTTGGTTTTCATAAGGAAATAGTGTATGATAAAATATAACGTTTTTATTCCACTATTTTTTAGTTTATTCGGAGTATTATAATAATGAAATTATCCCTTTCTTCATATAAATTCAAGAACAAAATTAAATTCTTAGCGATTTCTTTATGTCTGCCCGCTTTTCTTTTTTTTGCAGACTCCATACCTGCCAGCGCTTCCGATTTCGAGGAGCGAATGGAAGAGATGGAAAATCGGAAATCACTGCCCATCCAGTCCAACGAGATCGAAAACTGGCCGGCCGGCCCCGCCGTCGGCGCCCAATCGGCGATCGTAGTGGAAGCCAACACAGGAGTTATTCTTTACAGCAAAAATATTCATGAAAAATTATATCCGGCAAGCACTACAAAAATTCTTACCGCTTTAATCGCTGCGGAAAATTCCACGTTGGATGAAATGGTTACTTTTTCTTATGATGCCGTCTTTTCCATCGAAAAGGGAAGCTCCAATATGGGAATAGACGCCAAAGAATCTCTTCCCATGGAAGAATGCCTTTACGGCATCCTCTTAGTATCGGCCAATGAAGTTTCCAACGCAGTCGCAGAACATATCGGCGGAAGCATGGAAGAATTTGCCCAGCTTATGAACCAAAGAGCCCTGGAACTTGGATGCGTGGATTCCCATTTTACGAACGCCAACGGCCTTCATGACGATGACCATTATACTTCGGCCTATGATCTTTCGGTAATTGCAAGAAAATTTTTCCAAAACGAACTGCTTACGAAGATTTCGGGAACACCTACCCACCATTTTGAAGCGACTGAAACCCAGCCGGACGATTTTATACTCAGCACCCATAATAAATTAGTTACTCATGAATATTCTTATGAAGGGCTTATCGGAGGAAAAACCGGTTATACTAACACAGCGCGGCAGACTCTTGTTACCTGTGCGGAACGGAATGGAATGAAGCTTATCTGTGTCGTTATGAAAGAAGAATCGCCCAATCAGTTTACGGATACGATAGATTTACTGAATTATGGATTTAATAATTTTGAAATTGTAAATGTTTCGGAACATGAAACGAAGTTTAACATTGATAATGCAGACTTTTTCCAGTCAAACAACGATATTTTCGGCAGTTCCAAGCCTATTCTTTCTTTGAATAAAGACAGTTATCTTATACTGCCTAAAACGGCCGTTTTTAAAGATACCATATCATCCATATCCTATGATACGGAAGATGAAAACCAGATTGCCCTCATTGATTACACTTATAATGGCGTATACGTAGGAAACGCCTCCGTAGATATTTCCACGGAAGCGGTTTCTTCTTATGATTTTGATTCTTCCATGGATGACAAATCACAGGAGGAAGAAGACAAAATCGATGAAAATATAATTTTTGTCAATATTAAAAAACTGCTCCTTTTTGTTCTGATCGGTGCAGGGATACTGATCCTGCTGTTTATTATGAAATCCCTGGTGCAAAACTACAGTTTTTCCCGACGCAATCGCAGAAAATTATTTGAAAGACGCCGCAGGAAAAAATGGCTCAAAAGGAAAGGACCAAATTTTAAGAGATAGCGGAAAGCTGCTGAACGAACGATATGGTAACAACAAACAGATCCGCCATTGCTTCCACCCGGAATTCTCCTCCGCAAGCTTCGGTGAAACTCTGTGCGATAGATAACCCAAGGCCGCTTCCGCCATCGCTCCGGCTTTTATCTCCCCTGGTAAACCGTTCCGTAAAATCAATGTCGGGATTCAATTCTTCTTTGGAAATATTCTTCACACAGGCAACTGCCGTTTTTCCATTTTCCTGCAAGGTAATGTAAACTCTGGAACCTTCTAATGAATATTTTAAAGCATTTTGTATCAGATTTTGGAATACCCTGTACATTCGCTCCCCGTCGGCGTGGATAATAACCGGATTTCCGGGTATTTCCGTTTTCACTGTTACGGCGCTTTTTTCGATCTGCTCTTCCATATCGGCTATCGTCTGGCGCAGCAGTTTGGCCAGATCCAGATCTTCCATAAGAACCGGAAGATTGCCGGACACCGCTTTGCTCACTTCAAATACATCCTGTATCATGGATTTTAGTCTCTGCGATTTGCTGTCCAGAATATCTACATATTCCTTTACATGTTCCGGAAGTTCCTCCTCTTTCTTTAAAAGCTCCACATAACTAATAATCGATGTCAAAGGAGTCTTTATATCATGGGAAACATTTGCCACCAGTTCCACTTTCATTCGCTCGCTTTTGATCTGTTCCTTTACCGCCTTATCCATTCCGTTTCTGATATCGTTTAAATTCTCCACTGCCTCCCATAAACCGAAATCTTCCGGCATTTCTCTTTCTTCTTCCAATTCCCCGTCATGGATCTCCTGTATCTGTCCTACCAGATTATCCATTGCCCTTGCCATTTTTTTCGCGTTTTTTATGAACAAGAACGGAATGCACAGAGTAATTCCTTCTAAAAGCACATAACATACAAGTTCCATCTCATCCATAAAAATTCCTTCTTCCGCCACAATCCAAAACAAAAATCCGGTAATACACATAATCCAGATAAAAAAGCAGATCGCTATATTCTGCCTTACCATACGTTTGCCGATCGGAAGCTTTATCGATGCGGTTTGGCATGTTCTGATAACCATTCCTGTCAAGCTCTTCTTCCAGGCCGATTTATGGTAACGCCTGTCATTCATAAACAACCAAAGAATAAGAATGCACATAAATACGATCGAATAAAGGAACACTTGCATCAATGGACCTCTGTAATATCTGTAATAAATAAAACGATCTATATATTCATAGACATAATTCCATTCCATCCACCACAAATCATTGATAAAACGGAGAAACAGCAATAATAAGAAACCAAGAACCGCTAATACGGGCAGCAGCTTTACTTCGTACCATAACTTTCCCGTAAATTCTGCAATGGCGAATTCCGCCGCTTTCCTTTCCCTGCGAAATACTAAACCGGTGAAAAGTAGGGTTAAAGCAAAAACGGAAGTAAATATCCATTCTTCATATGCCATTTTCTTACTACGAATATTATTCTGCATATCATAAAGCCTGTCATTTGTATATACATGGTAGTAACGGTCAAAATCGTTATTTATATAGATTATGGGAACTTTGGCCGCAGCAATAAAAACTTCCGAATCCTTGATTGCCTCTCCCACCGGGAAGTTATAGTATCCGGGAACATACCAGGCGCTCTTTTCCCTGTAATATCCGTCCCCATATATCTCGATCTCTCTTCCGTCCTTCCATATTTTCACCTCTTCCCCGTTAAAATGCAGCAAGAAATTATATCCTTCCGGCAAAACAGGGACAGAATCTGCCATAAATCCCAGAGATTCTTCATTTGTGAACAAGACTTTTCCTTCTTTTTCTATCCGGTACAAAATATTTCTTTCATTCTTCATATCTTTATGGTATTCTTCCGCTTCCGCCACATCCATCCGCCAGCCATCACCCTGCCAGTAATAACTGTCGTCGTAATCATACCAATAATCCTCAGAATATTCCTCCGCATATACGTATTGATCCGATTCCGTTTCTTTTTCTTCCGTCCATGTTGCTTCTCCCTGATTTTCATCCGGTAAATTTTTATCCGCTACAGACATCGCAAGGAAAAGATACAAGCAATCTGAAATAGAACTTCTAAATTCTTCCATATTTTGATAATCTTCCTGAAAAACAGTTTCCACCTGCTTTTTAAAATTACCTCCATAACAGGAAAACTCCATAAACAGCATCCATACGTTAAATGCCAGAATAGATATTCCCAAAAACCATGAAATAAAACCAATTACTGCTTTATTTTTTTTCCATTTTGTATCCAATGCCCCACACCACCTTTAAATATTCCGGTTCTTTTGGATTATATTCTATTTTTTCGCGAATTCTTCGAATATGAACCATCACCGTATTTTCTGCCGCATACGCCTCCTCGTTCCATACCCGGCGGTAAATCTCCTCCGCCGGAAAGATCCTTCCAAGGTTATGCATGAATAAGTCTACAATTTTTGTTTCGGTCGCCGTTAGTTTTATCGGCTCCCCGTCTGCATACAGAACTTTTTCTTCTCCGTTAAACATAAGTTTTCCATTTACGATATTGGCAGCAGAAACGGACGCATGGATATCTCCCAGGCTGGTATATCTTCTTAAATGGCTTTTCACCCTGGCCGCCAGCTCCGCCGGATTGTAAGGCTTTGCCACATAATCGTCCGCTCCCATGGATAATCCCAGTACTTTGTCGGTTTCTTCACTTTTTGCACTCAACACAATAATAGGAATATTTTTTCGTTCGCGGATTTTCATTACCGCGGATAAACCGTCCAGCTTCGGCATCATGACATCGATAATCATCAGCTGCACCGGATTCTCCGCTGCCATTTCCAGCGCCTGCATTCCATCATAGGCTTTTAATACCAGATAATCTTCTTTTTCCAGCAGAAGCGCGATTGCCTTTACTATTTCTCTGTCATCGTCCACTACCAATATACATTCTTTCATAAAAAACCTTTCCTTTCGCTTAAGCTTGCTTCTATCTTATCCGGCATTTCTTACGGATGACTCCACCTAATTCTTACAAAAAGTTTAAAACAGCAGGACCTCCTTCCGGCAGCCCTACCGTTTTGATTTGCTTCTTTTCTCTTTTAATGCCATCATTTCCTCTTCTGAAATAAACTTTAACGTTTTGATAGCAAATACTTTTTGATTTTCCGATTTTCTTATTCTCACTTTTGCTTTTATATAACCGTGTTTATCACAATGACCCGCGCTGTAATAATATTTTCCGTTGGCGGAAAACCATCTCATTTTTCGTTTTACATTTTTTTTGCAAATGTAACACTTTACGCTCATGATTTCCCTGTTGGCAAGAATTTCCTCCTTACTGTCAAATTCCCTTGTAATATACTTCATATAATGATCAAAGATTATTTTTACTTCTTCTTTCTTCGACTTCGGAGCGACAAATACATCAAAAGAATAATTTTTCAATACCGGAGGTTCGATTCTGGACAGAACTTTCGCCGTATAATAGGCATCGCTGAACGCCCTGTGAAACGGGATATCTTTTTCTATGCGGAGAACATCCACCGCGTGTTCCAAAGCTCTTCTCGTTTTCCGGTCTTCAAATCCTATGCTGAACAACTTCTGCACATCATAAAACCGGATCGGCCGGTCGGTGAGCGGAGACATTTGATAAAACTGCATATTTCTCTGTAGTTCCGTCAAATCAAGAGGACCCCATGTACAAAAAATATAATCTTCTCCACACCAATCTAAAAATTCTTCCATCACTTCCGGAAAATATTTTTCATTTTCCAGCTCTTCCATTTTAATGTGGATCAGTTTTCTCGTAAAATCATGCATTTTATGATATACTTTTGGCTTAATCAAATGATTGAATCTATCTTTTAATTGAAAATTTTCGTCTAATTTGACGGCTCCTATCTCTATAATCTCAAAAGGAATTTCTTTTATTTCTTTCTCTTGTCCGTCGCTGCTTTGATTCCATTCCAAATCAAATACAATATAGTCCATTTACGATTTCACCCCCCATTGCTTCCGCTTCTTTTTTCTCATGGGTTACTAAAATTACTGTTTTTCCTTTGCTTCTTTCCCTGACATAATGAATCATCCTGTTTTTATTCTGATCATCCAATCCGTCAAAAGGTTCGTCCAGTATTAAAACATCAAAGGGAACGATCAGCGCCCTTACCAAAGCCACTCTTCTTTTCATTCCTCCCGACAATTTTCTGACCGGAACCAGTTCTTCTCCCTCGAGTCCTGCTTTTTTCAATTCTTCATATATTTGGCTTTTGGGCATTTTTTTGCTGCATACAAAGCGTATATTGGATATGGCGCTGAGATTGCCGCACAATCTGTCTTCCTGAAAAACCATGCTTATTTTTTTATTTTCCAATCCGCCGATCCGCCCTTCATCCGCTCTTTCCAACCCGGCCAATATTCTTAATAAAGTTGTTTTTCCCCAGCCTGAAGGAGCCATAATCGAAGTGACGCAGCCTTCTTTCATTCGGATGGAAAAATCCTTTATCACTTCTTTTTCACCGAATCTCTTCGATAAATGATCCATTACGATGTCCATATCTTACTCCACTCTTATGACATGATCTATGATAAAAAGAAATATTTTTTCAAACCATACGCTCAAGAGAATAATTGTCAGAGTCCATGCAAATAATTCCGGTGTCTGAAGATATATTTTCGCCTCATACAGTTTTTCCCCAACAGAACCGGATGGAATGCCTATTACCTCCGCCGCTACTCCCGCTTTCCAACATAAACCAAGGGAAACGGAACAGGCAGCCCTTAAATAAGGCAGCGTTTCCGACATATAAATATACCATATCCGTTTTCCCGGAGAAACCCTGAAAACTTCGGCCATTTCCAATAGTTCCTTATTTGTATTTTCTATTCCGTATAAAACATTCGTATAAATCACCGGTAAAGCAATAAGAAAAGAAATAATAAAAGATAAATTGCGGGATGGCACCCATATAAGGATCAGTATAATAAAAGACGCGACTGGAGCCGCCTTTATAACCGCTATCAAAGGAGCTGCCAGTTCCTTTATAAAAGGACAGAAGGAACTGATCCAGGCAAGGATCACCCCTGTAAAAAATGCCGCCAGAAAACCACTGGCAATTCTCAATACGGTGAATAAAACCGATAACCAGAAACTTATTTGCCCTGCCATTTCCATGAGTTTTAATATCACGGCAACGGGAGATACGAGCAATATCTCCTGGCCGATCCTGCGGGCAATGATTTCCCAAAGAACCAGCCATATAAGTACTGCCCATATTTTTATCCCTTTCTTCTTATCTGAAGTAATAAAATTCATCTTCCGGAATTTTTCCTCCTATGGATTTCGGATTCTGTTCTGCCAGAACATTCAAATAGCCGGACAACTTATTTTTCATTTCTTCTCCTTCTATAAAAACAATATTGCAATAAGGCAGCGCCTTTTCGGCTACGGCGGCTGAAACAATATTATATTCTTCAATAAGAGCGGATGCCTCTTCCACATTCTGGTTGACATATTCCACAGATTCTTTATATGCATCCATAAACTTCTTTACCGCTTCAGGATTTTCCTCTATAAATTCTTTTCTTCCGACAATAACTCCTGTAATCATCGCTCCCTGATCCGCACTTTCCTGAAGCTTATCCCACTCTTGTGTCAGATCAAGGGCAATTCTGATATTTTCATTTTTTGCCTGTGCAGCGGCAACAAAGGGTTGGGGCAGCAAAGCGACAGCACCGTTCCCGGAATCTTCCGAAGAAAACCCTGCAAGAGCGGATACACATTCCGAATGTTCCGATTTCCATTCTACCGTAAGATCCTTTTCACTGTCGATACCATTGGCCGAAAGAATATATTCCAGCGCAAACTCCGGCGTAGCGCCTTTTCCGCTGGCGTAAATAGTCCTTCCCCTCAAATCTTCCGCCGACCGGACGGAACCATCCATATCCACGATATATAACACACCTAATGTATTAATCGCCAGTACTTGTATCTGCCCTTCCGTATTATGGTAAAGCACCGAAGCCAGATTCGCAGGAATGGCAGCGATATCCGTTTCTCCCTGCAAAAGCTTCGGCGTAACTTCATCCACGGAGGCCGCTATGGTAAACTGCCAACTACCGTTTTGGGAATTTTCTTCCGATTCTTTCATTAATTTTACCATCCCCATCGCCGTAGGCCCTTTCAAGGCTGTGATATTGATACCCGTCATTTCTTCTTTTTTATTTCCGCAGCCCGTTATAGAAAAAAGCAAAATTACCAATCCCAAAAATATAGCGTTACACCTTTTTATGTCCCTCTTCATACCAACCTCCATACCGCAGCTTCGCTGAATTTTAACTTGATGCGGAGAATGCCTGTTTTCCGGTCATTCTCTGGCGTGAGACTTAGTACTTCTTAGCGAAACAGCTTTTGCTGTGAGCTTTAGAAGTACTTCTCACGTTATATCATCCCAATCTCTTTTTAGTTTGCATTCTACGGCTGTCTTTATCAGATTCACCGTTCCTTCCACTCCAAATTCGCTGCTGTCGATCAGCATATCCTTTCCTTCTTTTTGATCCCAATTATTATCTGTAAAATATTCATAATAATTCCTTCTTGTCTTATCCATATGGCGGATCGCCCTTTCCGCCTCTTCTTTTGTAAATCCATATCTTTCCATAACCGTTTCCAAACGGGTGCTGTAAGGTGCATAAATAAATATTTTAAGAACTTCATGACGGTTTCTCAGCACATAATCCGCCCCTCTTCCGACAATAACACAAGATTCGCCGCTTTTTACGATGGAGCGGATAATTTCCGCCTGTGCCCTGTATATCTTATCATTAGGGTTCTCCTGTATAAAATCAAATCCCCCTTTAAATTTTAAAATCCTTCCCACCAGCTTTTCATCCGCATTGCCAACTACCTTCCAGTCCATTCCGCTTTCTTTTGCTGCCATTTCGATCAAATTTCTGTCATAACATTTGATTCCAAGTTCTTTCGCCAATCCTTCTCCGATCCGCCGTCCGTTGCTGCCAAAACTTCTCCCTATCGTAACCACTATTTGTCTTTCCATATCGTTTTCCATCCTTTCCGGCCTGCAAATTGGATACAAACATATATTTGCCATTTACCAGAATCATACCATATTCTTTCTGTTTTGTCTGTATATTCTCCCGAATTTTTATATCCTCTGCTTTTTCATATTTTCTAAAATATGAAAAAGCGTTTGCTGGTATTTCACCGGCAAACGCTTTCTGCTACTGACTAATAACAATATTTTTTCGTTGGAAAAACGAAATCCATCGCTTTTATCTTGTAGGCATATGAAAATCTTTCAATGCCTGGTTTAGAAAATCATTAAAAGGTTTCATAATCTGAAACAATCTTACTGCCTCTGTAAGAAACAGTTTCCCATCGGCCACTATCTCATCCTTAATCGGATATTCCAGATACCAGCTCTTAAATTTCAAAAACTCTGCCTGTGGATGCTCCCGGTCGTAACCGGCAGGTACATTTTTCAACTTAGTTCCTTGTACAACGAACTCCTTCTGAAACTCAGGATCATGGAGAATTTTTTCCCATTCCTCCCCATTCGCAGCAATATAATCCCGAATCATGGAAGTAGCATCTTTAAACATATCCGCAAACAGTCCGCCGCCGAGAAAAGATTGTCCGCCCGGTTTCATCATCAAATAATATCCCACCGGTACAGGCAGTTTCCCCTCCGGGCCAATATGGGCACGGAATGCCGGATTATAGGGCGATTTATCATGGCTGAAACGGGTATCTCTCACCAACTTAAAAGTCAGTTCTTTTGCTTCTCTGGGAAGAATATTGCTGTCAAATTTTCCGATTTGCAGAATTAGTTCCTGCACCAATGTTTCAAACAGGGCGCTTGCTTCTTTATATTCCGTTTTGTGGGCATGATACCATTCCCGGTCATTATGTTCGTTTAAATTTTTCAGATAACTCAAAATCGTTTGCGTATCCATATGCTCTCCTTTCAGTTTTAAAAAATTCCCGGCGATTATTTCCTAGCTATTCTTAACTATGGAAAAAGAAGTCCCGTTTAAAAATCCCTTAATAAACTGTTTCAAATTTTCCGGCGACTGATAAGTCTTACAAAAAGAAAATTCTTGTGACAAATCATCAATCTCCTCCATGGCTCCTTTCACGTCCAACATTACCTCTGAAGAAACCGCCGTCTGGAAATAGAGCTGCGTAGGATGAATCCGATGACTCTGAATGGCATAATTTACTCTGTCCGCACAATGACATTTTCCTTTTCCATATTCACCACAATATTCTGTCAGAAAATCCGCCATCTTCTTGCGCACCCTTGACAAACGCTGACGATATGCTTCCGGCGTGATTCCCAAAATATCCCCTGCGATCCGGCTGTCTACTTTAAACATCGTTCCCAAAATAAAAATACATCTGCTCTCGGTATCCAGGCATTGCAGCATCACATTAGTACAGGACAATTTCAATTCTTCCGCAAGAATTGCCTGTTCTACGTTCTGGGTCAGATCCGGTATATCTTCTGTTTTCGCATTTCGGATATCATCCCCATAAAATTCAAAACTTAAAGGAAATTGGGCGAACATATGCTTTTTATAATCCTTCAGATGGTTTACCGCAATGCGGAATACCCAGGTAGAGAAAGAACTCTCTCCCTTAAAAGAAGACAAGTGCGTCATGACTTTCAAGAGAATATCCTGAGATGCATCCTCCGCATCAGGAAAGGTTCCTAACATACGCAATGAAAGGTTGAATACCAAATCTTGAATATTCAGTATTACCGTTTCCAGAGATGACTTGTCCCCTGCCGTTGCTTTTTGGATCAGGTTCAGCAATTCTTCATTTGTGAATGAATTCATGATTCCTCTTTTCTGAAGTGCAAATGGTATTTATTACGGAATATTTGAAAGAAATCTTTTGATCTCTCCCGATAAATTCTGTAGCACTTCCTGCAGAAATTTTTCCGTATATTTTATTAGACTGTAACTTTCTTCTTGTGTGACAGATAAATTTACAATTTAAATCTTTGCCCGTCTATTATACCAGGAAATCCTAATCGTATCACTAATCTAACAGCGAGTTTTATAGATTTCTAAACGTGAAGTGATGATGAATAAATTGTTTCTTTAATTCCATATTCATTACTTTGCATCATCCTTTCTGTAATCATGCCGATCACCCGCAGTCTCCCATATTCCTTCACCTTTCCTGTCACAGATATATAAAACAAGCTGTAGATAACCGCAGCGCAGGCAATGAGAATCTAAGCACTGATTGCTGCTGTAAGAAGTGCAATTACTGGACGTATTTTTTATGAATGAAATGCAGGAAATAAAGGTTTTATTTAAAAAAAACTGCCCTCTCCTGACAAGGGTTTTCTCCTTATCAAAAGAGGACAGGCAATGGTTCAGGCCACTTCTACAATACAGATCTGGGTTGCTTTCAGCCCGCTGCCGGAAGAACTTCCCCATACCTTAATGAACTGGCCGGATGCCAAGTCTGCCGCTGTTGCTGTTGACATTTCAGATCTGGCCCCTCCATCGTAGATCGTTTGTATAGCAAACAGGGTATTTTCATCGTATGTAACCTCAATCTTATTAAACTCAGAATCATCCCCGCTACTGCTAGGAGATACTATGATATCACCTCCATTATCCGATTTTTCTGTAATGGCCTCTACCACGGTAAGCTGCCCATCCTTCAGCTCTTTGATATCTCCTTCCAGATTGGGAGTACTGTCCACCCATTCTGCAGATGTGCCAGATGTACTTTGACTTTGTGCTTCCGGCTGTTCTTTCTGTGCGCTGTCTGTTCCCTGGCTGCTGCTTTCACCGGATTGCGGTTCCGGTAAGGCTTCCGGTGACTCCGGTTCATTCCCGGTGTCGGTTCCTTCTGCATCCGCTTCCGGTTCCGGAGCAGAAACATTGTCCTCTGTATCATCCTCCGGGATCGGCTCGCCCTGAACCACCTGTGGTTCCTGGGTATCTGATGCTTCCTCCGTCTTTCCACAGGCACATACCGCAAGGCTCAGGATGCACAGCACCCCTGTCAATAAGATCGTTTTTCCTGCTTTCTTTTTCATGTTGTTCTCCTCTCATATAAAATTCAATCCACAGCTTATCCAGTATTTCTGCGGATTTTTGTCTATTCTATCAGAGTAGTCTCTAAAAAGCCTCTAAAACATCTTAAAAAAGAATGAACTTAATTTATTATTGCTCCATTGACCGATTTTGAGAAGATGTTTGTTTTCAGCCCTTCCCAAAATCGGTCAATGGCAGTAAAATTGACAGAAGAGGATAAAATCAGAAACCATGGTGCAGGGACGTGGTCATTACTCCAATTTTGAAAGGGAAAATATATGACAGGTATCTATTTAAGCGGAACGGGAAACACAGAACATTGTATCAAAAAGCTGCTTTTTTTACTGGATAAAACTGCGCCGGCAGTTCCGATGGAGCAGAAAGATGCGATACATTTATTATCACAGCATGACTTTATTGTTTTTGCATATCCTGTTCAGTTTTCAAACGTTCCCATCATGGTAAAAGATTTTATCAAAAGCCAGCCGGATCTTTGGAAGGGTAAAAAAATACTTTGCGTTGCCACTATGGGATTGTTCAGCGGAGACGGCGCAGGCTGCTCGGCACGGCTGCTCAAAAAGTATGGTGCAGAAATCGTTGGCGGTTTCCATATCCGTATGCCTGATTCTGTCTGCGATGTAAAGCTGCTGAAAAAATCCTTTCAGGAGAACCGGGAAATCATCCGGAAAGCAGACAGAAAGATTGAGAAATGTGCAGAGGAAATCAGGAAAAGCAGGTATCCCAAAAACGGCCTGCATCTTTATAGCCGAATCGCCGGATTACTCTGCCAGCGTTTGTGGTACTACAACAAAACCAAAAGTTACTCGGATCAATTAAAAATCAGTAATGCCTGTACGGGCTGCGGGCTTTGTACCCGGCTCTGCCCGGCCGACAACCTTACCCTGAAAAATGGAAAAGCGGCTGCCGGAAAACACTGTACGATGTGTTACCGGTGCATCAGTTCCTGTCCGGCAAGGGCAATTACATTACTGGGGCACACAGTCATTGAGCAGTGCCGCTATGATAAATATATCCAAAACGCGAAAAAGAAAGAGTCTTTAAAATGAAATGAAACATAAAGGGAAGGGAGTAACAAATCAATGAAAATCGAAACATGCAAAAAAGAATCCTTTGTTGTAATCGGAAAAGAAGGGGCGACAACGGACGGAGCCGGCTTTATTCAGAAGTTATGGGATGAGGCGAATTCCCATTTTGGAGAAATCGCACATCTGGCAAAGAAAGATGAAGATGGGAACATCAGCGGAATATGGGGCGCAATGTCTGACTTTTCCCGTTCCTTCCAGCCCTGGGAGGGCTTTCAGAAAGGACTTTACCTTGCAGGGGTAGAGTGTAATGAGGACGCAAAAGCCCCCGATGGCTGGACAAAGTGGGTGATACCCGGCTATGAGTATATTTATGTGGAACGTGAAAATGATAATACCTTTTCAGAAGTAATCCAATATATGAAGGGCAATGGTATTGCTTTGGCGGGCGCAGTCCATGATTTTACCTGTCCAAAGACCGGGAAAGGGTATATATTTTTTCCCATAAGGAAGCTGTAAAAAAGAGAATTTGAGGAGGAAAACAGAATGAAATCTATCTGCGGAATTGATAGCACCAACTGTTTTGAGGAATCCTGTCACTTTCCTCAATGGAGCGAAAGCGACAGGTTTAATAAGCTAATTTGCAATTTGCTTACATAACAGATAATAATTTAGTGCGTCTTAATGCTATCAGGTAAAGACGACAAATCGGGGGGTGCAGAAGGGAAATTACAACATGGAAATAATCGCATATGAAATGAAATATGTAAAAGATGATATTGAAAAAAGCAATATCTTGTGTATTCCTTTTGAGCAAAAGTATTTTCAACAATACATGAAAATATATAATACTTGCTTTTATGAAATGCGAAAATTTCTTGCTATTGAGCCGTATAATTTTCTGAATGATTATAAACAAGTTCGTGAAAAAAGTAAGGATATTTTCCTGCTTGTAAGTGGGGAAGAAATTATTGGTTCTATTGCCTGTTATGGAAATGAAATAGACGATTTGATCGTCAATAAGGAATTTCAAAACAGGGGATATGGAAAACAACTTTTATTATGGGGAATGAACCATATTCGCCAAACCAGTAATGAGCCTATTTTGTTACATGTTGCTAAATGGAATGATAAAGCTTTCATGCTGTACAAAAAAGTAGGATTTGTTCTTACAAATGCCGTGAGAATACGTTAAATTTCAGTTTATCGGTAATTTATGCAGAACAAGAAATTGAAATCTTGTACAGATGGGGATTATGCAGAAAAGAAGATAGCCTTTTAAGCAATCACCTAAACTAATAGGGTGGTTAATTTTGTTTAATAAAGCAAAGGAGGACGCAGGCTTTGAATGTACATAAAGGTAGGAAGAGTATTACACAAAGACCATTTCGTATTTTAGCAGACTGCGAAAGAATCTATCAGTTTTTGCTTGAAATTTATGAGAGGAACTGGAGAAACGGCGTACCAGTCCCCTTTTTTGAATACGCATACGCATCATTTTCTTACTGGATGGATATCTCCTATTCTTACAAAAACCGCATCTGGGAATGCAATAAAGAAATCGTGGCGTTCTGCTTTTATGAAAATCCGGTGACAGACATTTATTTCTGCCTGAAACCCGGATATGAAAAGCTATCTTGCGGCGGCGGCATTATCTGAAATGTATCGGAAAACCAAAGCATTAGGCGCAACCCATATGACAGGCGGATCGGACGGATTTTACAAGAAAATTGGATATCTTTCTGCTGTAAAATGGACATTTTGGGAAAAACAATAATACTGGCTGTTTCGGAAATTTCTGAGGATGTTACTATAGGAAATACGATGATGTTCTGTTTCCATCTTGGAGAAGGCCATGAAAACCAGATCCAAAAAGCTTATGAAGTACTGAAAGAAGACGCATCAAACGATACCCCTGTCGGCCCATGTGATTATAGTCCATGCCAGTTTAAGCTCATTGATAAATTCCAGTTTGCTGGCGTCTTCAAACTCTTCTGCCGGTATCCCATGGGGATACTGCTCCGGTTCAAACCGCCTGTCATATTTCATCCCATAAAAATATTCATAAATCCCGTTATAATCCAGTTTATCCAGGCTCTCCCTGTCCCAGTTGGAGCATAACAGGTTATTTCCCTGATACCCCAATGGAAGCACACATTTTTCGGACATTTCACGGCACTTCTCTGGCAGGGGCCTCACTCTGACCAGGCAGCTTCCATCAACAATCTCCGATACTTCCGGAGGTTCCGATACACATAATTCATAGCAGAAATATCCTTTTTCCGTATACCGCCATTCTTTTATTCTTGTATAGGAAATGTACGCAGGTATCGGTATTTCATCTTCCCCCCATGTCATATTTGCTGCCAGCACATACTCTTCCAGCACCTGATTGAAAGCGGTTCGGTCAGCGCCGTCCTTCAGTCCCGGACATAGTTCCGCATAGGTATCCATTCCTGTAAGACCGGAATAGATCCGGTCGCTGACCAGAACCTGAACGCCGTTTATAAATCCGTTGTTTCCCACACTGAAATATTATACTATTATGCAACTGGTGAAAAAACGACAGGCATGACTGAGATAGAAAAAGCAAAACAAATTTATTATTTAAGTGGCAATCATTTTATGGTAGAACAGATAGAACTTGGACTTAATGCCGTAAAATCACTTTACGATAAGGCATATCCTTGACAATGACTGTAGCCACGTTTCCGGCTTCAATCTCTGCAATCATGCGGTTGAAATTTGGTCTGTCGAGCGTTACACCCGATACGCCGTCATCAATAAAAAACGGGATTGGAAAAGGTTGTCCGCCGCATATTTGGAGAGGACTACTTTCTGGTTCACAGTGCTGTTACTGTCGCCCTCTAACATATCTTCCTGCGAAAGACGGGCATATAATGCTGTTATCTGTCTGGGCTTATATGTATTTGCTGTTATGTGTTCATTCCTCCTCTAATGAACGCCCGACAAACTTAGGGCAGTTATATTTGTATGAAGGACATTGGAACGGCGGACAGATTATTTCCAATAAATGGATTTTCGAGAGTACGCAGGTGCAAAGTGTTTGGAAAGCACGCCATTTAAAGTATGGATATTTGTGGTGGGTTATAGACGAGGCAGAACATTCATATGCAGCTTTAGGTGACGGTGGAAATGCGATATATGTTAATCCTAAAGACAGAATTGTGGTTGCCGTTTCTTCTTTATTTGTTCCAAGAGTTAAAGACAGAATAAATTTCATAAAAAGAGAGATTGAACCCTTATTTAAGTAAAATTATGGATATTATGGCTGAAAACCCTTAAAAAACAATCCGGCATTTAATATTATGTTATAGATATAGGGAGCGGCAATCTATATTGCCGCCCTGTAATTCCCTATATTGATCCGAAGTCTGTTCCCACTTTACATCATCTGCCAAAATCATTAAAACAGATTCTAACATCATCTCTTGTCTTTCAATGCTTTTCTCATCACGAATTTATCTTCTGTTTCCCCGCAGACTTTAAATCCTAAATTCTGATACATATCCACAAATCCCATGAAAAACGTTCGCTCATCCACAGTTTCTTTCCAGGGATAGACTTCCACATAATCAAATCCGCTCTCCGCCGCATCCTGGCAGACATATTCCAGCAGATGTTTTGCGATTCCTTTCCGTTTCATTTCAGGGGCAATCAGAAAGCAGTAGACAGACTTCACTTTTTCACTGGAATCCACCTGCATTTCCCTTACCTTCGGCATGGTAAATAGCCAGCCTCCGCAGTTCATGCATTCAGACCTTGTATTGGCATTGCACCAGCCCGCAAGCTTTCCATCTATATAAGCCAGATACCCCTGAATCTTCCCGCATTTTACATATTCTGCTGCCATGACTTTTCTCTCTTCCCTGGAAGGATACTCCGTCATCCCACGGTGATCATCACTGCACCAGCTTACACAGTAACAGGTATTGGTCGGATTTAAATCATCATGAGGCGTGGTATCAAAAAAATGGATATACTCCTCCACATGTTCCGGCATTAGTTTTTTAATCTCAATATTTATTTCTTTATAATTATTCATTTGAACCTCCATTCATTGCCGTTTTTTATAGCAAGACTTGATATTCAGAGAAAAACAGCTGCGTAAAATAATGGTTTCGTACTTTGTCTTTTTAGCAAAACCGGATTTCAGTACTGAAATGAAGAAAGCCAAAAGCCCACTAAAATCAAGGCTTTCGGCTGTGTTCCCAGCGTTCCCGAGGTGACTCGAACACCCGACCTACCGCTTAGGAGGCGGTCGCTCTATCCATCTGAGCTACGGAAACGTGTATTTCTACCGTAGAGTATTTTATCATAAAATGAAAGCAATATCAACTGCATTTTTGATAAAATACTCTTATAAAAATCAAACTCCTTCCGGGAAATTAATGTATCCCTGCATCCATATAGATCCCTTAAACCGGCGGCCAACCTGAGGTTCTCCATACAAATCTTTTTCATTGATACATATACTAAATACCAAATCATTGCAGTTTACCGTCATTTGATATATTACTTCGGAAGTTATTTTATTTGTTACTTTATTGCAATCTAATATTTCTCCCAATATGGAATAATGATCGCACTCTACGCCATAAGGCATAAAATAAGTATCCACTAAAGTAAATACATCTTCCTTTTGTATTTTTTTTGATATAACAGTATAAGTATCCATATCTTCCAGAGTTAAACTTTCGATCGCTTCCTCATCGCCCTTTCTGGCGGCAGCAATTAATGAATTTCTATTATTCGATACTTTCTTAATTTTTTTCTTATCTTTCTCATTTTTAATAATAGGCATCATAATTTTGCCTTGCAAAGAAAGCGCGGATAAAGTGACCGTCGTTCCTACAACCGGAAGTTTTTTGCTGTTATGAGCTTTTACATATGGAATCATATTTTGTAAATAAAAAATAAGAGAAACCCCTACTTTAATATCATCACATATACCAGCATATGATTCCGTACCGGCATGGCGTTCTACGGATACATCTTCTTCCGAACTGATTTCACTTCCTCTTAAATAAGGATAATAATAATCAAAAGAAAATTTATCTTCGGAATCAAATTCCCCACAAACCGCTATACCAATATTTTCAGCAAAATCTTTACAAAATTCCGCTAATATTGTATCATCGTCTTTCGATGTATATGCTCTTTCATCCGCATTTACAATAATATCCGTAATTAGATTCTGCAATTCTTTTCTGTCCTTTAATTTGCTAAAGCCTATTGCTCTCATATATCTATGCAAAGATTTCACCTCTTTTCAATAGTATATTTTTCACTTAAATCAAACGTTATTTTATTACTTCCTGACCTCCCATATATGGGCGGAGTACTTCAGGAATCCTGACAGAGCCATCTTCATTCAGATTATTTTCTAAAAATGCAATAAGCATCCTCGGAGGAGCTACTACCGTATTATTTAATGTATGCGCAAAGTATTTTCCTTTTTCACTATTTACGCGTATTTTTAATCTTCTTGCCTGTGCATCTCCTAAATTAGAACAACTTCCCACTTCAAAATATTTTTTCTGTCTTGGAGACCAGGCTTCTACATCGTATGACTTAACTTTTAAATCAGCCAAATCGCCGGAACAACATTCAATCGTTCTGACAGGAATATCCAGAGAACGGAATAAATCTACTGTATTCTGCCACAATTTTTCAAACCATACAGGGGATTCTTCCGGTTTACAAACTACTATCATCTCCTGTTTTTCAAACTGGTGAATACGATATACTCCTCTTTCTTCCAACCCATGAGCCCCTTTTTCTTTCCTAAAACAAGGAGAATAACTGGTAAGGGTTTTCGGAAGCTCTTCTTCCTGAATAATTGTATCAATAAATTTACCGATCATAGAATGCTCTGAAGTACCTATTAAATACAAATCTTCTCCTTCAATTTTATACATCATCGCATCCATTTCAGCAAAACTCATTACACCGGTAACTACATTGCTTCGAATCATAAAAGGAGGCACACAATAAGTAAATCCTCTCTGAATCATAAAATCCCTGGCATAAGAAATTACCGCAGAATGTAATCTGGCAATATCACCCATTAAATAATAAAATCCATTGCCGGCAACCTTTCTTGCACTGTCCAAATCAATGCCATTTAATTTTTCCATAATTTCCGTATGATACGGCACTTCAAAATCAGGAACAATGGGATCCCCATATTTTTCTATCTCTACATTTTCCGTGTCATCTTTACCAATCGGAACGGTAGGATCAATAATATTTGGAATTATCATCATAATCTTATTAATTTCTTCTTCCAGCTGTTTTTCCATTTCTTCCAATTCAGCTAATCGTTTTGCTCCCGCAGCAACTTCCGCTTTTTTTGCTTCCGCTTCTTCTTTCTTTTTTTGAGCCATAAGAGCGCCTATTTCTTTGGAAATTTTATTCCTGTTTGCCCGCAGGTCATCGGCTTCCTGTTTTGTTTTTCTGCTTTCCGCATCTAACTCAATAACTTTATCTACCAGTTCAATTTTATTATCCTGAAATTTCTTTTTTATATTCTCTTTTACCTTTTCCGGGTTTTCTCTTAAAAATTTAATATCAATCATAATTCATCCTCCTCTTATATATTTATTAAATATTTTCTATTACCTTTTCTATAAAAACATTTTCTTCTGTTAAAAGATCTTTTACAAAATCATGTTGAACTCTGTTTCCTAATTTATCATAGATAATTTTTATAAAGGGCCTGTCCGGATTATTTTTATTCTGCCTTAAAACAATTCCTATTTCTCCTTCGTTGGTGAGGACATAAGAACCTGCCGGATACACTGCTGTAAAATCAAGAAACACACTTACTATTGAACCATCGAACAGAATATCTTTATTTTTCTTTAAATATTGAATTGCTTCATAAACCTTTAAACGATTGTGTCCTATACCACATATCATCTCATCAAATTGCTCACATATATTAACAATTTTTACTTCCATTGGCACATGAATAGATTTCAGAGGATATCCTGATCCATCCATATTCTGATGATGATACAAAATAATATCCTTACTTAAGTCAGATATCCATGTTTCATCTTTCAATGCAGAATATCCGTATATAGGATGTTTTTTATATTCTGCCAGTTCAACTTCTGAAAATTCTTCTATACTTCTATTCGTATAATCGACAGTAATATACCTTAATCCTAAATCATGAAGAAGGCATCCCACGCCAATATCATGTATCTTATTCTGGGGAATTTTCATTTTAAGGCTTACCAATATTGCTAAAGAACATATATTGATAGAATGCTCATAAATATCAGAACTTCTTTCCTTAATATCATAGATTCTCTCGACCACTTCTTCTTCTTTCAAAAGATTATCAATAATATTATCGGCTGTCTTGCTTAGTTCCACTAATTCTTTACTGTGTCTGTAGGTATGCTTTTCTATAATGTCTTTTACTTTATCTTTGAAATTTTTTCCGGTTTCATCTTTTAATATTTTAACTTCTTCCGTATTTATTTCATCCTCGACAACAACTTCTTTCACGCCAAGTTCTTTTAGTTTATCTATATATTCCTTTCTCAGTTTTGTTCCTTCAGACAATAATACCGTATAATCGGAAGTCATAACCATCTTGGCAAGTATTTCTCCCCCTTTTAATTCGGTAATTTTTTGTATTCTCATATTAATTTCCCCTATTTTATCTTTTACTAAGAATTAATCCCCAACGCTATATTCAAAGCTTTTTTTTCTTCTTCACCTAAAGAAATACTGCACTCTCCATTTTTTATTTCTTTAGAATAAGAATAGCATCCTTCCGTGCTATGAACAGAATTAATAATAAATCCATTATCGTTCTCATTTAACAGAACGAGACTAAAACTAAGCTGTCCTCCCATCTGTTGAAAAGCGTCATATTTAACAATGCCAAATTTTTGAAAAGATAATTCATGTTTCTTAAACAATTCTCTTATGTTATTTTTATTTTTTTCTATCGCTATTTTCACAAATTTATTATCTTCATATAAACCTATGATATCCTGTTCCAAACTTTTTGCATCTTTTCCTTGCATAAAAATGGAATACTTCTTTTTCCATTTCGATACCTTTATCATCAGTATAATAATTAATAGAAAAGATAACACTATCATAGCTGCCATTCCTATTAATATGTATCCTATATCAATGCCACCTAAACCAATATAATTCAATATCTGACTGTTCACATTTTCCTCCTGTCGTATTCTATACCTTATATGCTAAATTAATCATATCATTTTTTATTGCGTAAGTTTATCGGTTATTTTTTCCAAATCATCGTGGTTATAAAATTCTATTTCAATTTTCCCTATACCATCGCCTTTCGTTATGATTTCTACTTTTGTACTTAAGGCTTGTTTTAATTTTTCCTCTATATCCCGATAAATAATTTCCAAACTCTTATCTTTTTTTACTTCTTTCTTTTCCTTTACGGGCTTATTCATATCTTTTACTAATTTTTCCACATCCCGTACACTGAGTTTTTCGTCAAATATCTTTTGTGCGATTGCATATTGCTGTTCTTTATCTTCAATAGAAATAAGGGCTCTGGCATGACCTGTTGTAATCATATCATCTATTATCATCTGCTGTACTTCATCACAAAGCTTTAAAAGTCTCATAGAATTTGTTACTGCCGTTCTACTTTTGGAAACTCTTTCAGCTACTTCATCCTGTTTTAAATCAAATTCCGTAAGAAGCCTTTTATATGCCATAGCTTCTTCAATCGGATTTAAGTTTTCACGTTGAATATTTTCTATCAGAGATATTTCAACAATTTCCTGTTCCGTTAAATCTCTTACAATAACAGGAACTTCTTTTAAACCTGCTATTTTAGCAGCACGCCATCTTCTTTCTCCTGCTACAATTTCAAAATATGTCTTTCGATCCTGCACCAAAATAGGCTGTAATAAACCAAATTGCTTTATAGATTCCGCTAATTCTATCAAAGAATCTTCATCAAAATTTTTTCTTGGCTGCTCCCTATTAGGTTCCACCATTGTTATCTTTACAGTTCTTTCAAATTCCTTATTCTGATTTTCATTACCGGCATTTTCTTTTTTAGTTTTTATTTCTTTCGTTTCAACATTCGGTATTAATGCATCAATCCCTTTTCCCAATCCTTTTCCTAATCCTCGTGCCGCCATATTCATTCCTTTCCGATTCAAGACTACTTGTTAATAATTTCTTCTGCTAACATCATATAAGCTTCTGCTCCTGCCGATTTCGGATCATACATATTAATTGGCATTCCATAACTTGGAGCTTCCGCTAAACGAATATTTCTTGGTATGAGAGTCTTATATATATTTTGGTTTAAATGGCTTTTTACATTTTCTACTACTTGCAAAGATAAGTTTGTCCTGGAATCATACATAGTAAATACAATTCCTTCCATATCCAATTTTGGATTTAGTCTTTCTTTCACAAGATTTACTGTATGTATTAACTGGCTTAATCCCTCTAAGGCATAATATTCACATTGGATAGGAACTAATACGGAATCTGCAGTAGTCATCGAATTAATCGTCAGCATATTAAGAGAAGGTGGGCAGTCAATAATGATATAATCATATTGATCCTTTACCCAATCCACCTCATTTTTTAATATAAATTCCTTTTTATCCACTCCTATTAATTCAATCTCTGTAGCTGCTAAATTTACATTTGACGGTATTAAAGATACCCCTTCTATTACATTTTTTATAATACATTCTTCTATAGAACATTCTCCTAAAAACAATTCATATATTGTATTATCTAAATTATTTTTATCTACTCCAAATCCACTCGTTGTATTTCCTTGTGGATCTGTATCAATTACCAATACTTTTTTATTTTTTGATGCCAAAGCCGAAGATAAATTAATTGATGTAGTTGTTTTTCCTACACCGCCTTTCTGATTTGCCACCGCAATAGCTTTTCCCATATACTAATTCCTCCATTTTTTATACTTTTAAAATTATAGCACTAAATATATATATAATCCATACATATTTTATATAATTTTATCTTTTATAGGCGTAATCCGTTAATAATATTTTATAAAAATACATGTTTCACGCAATATTTTATAAAACAAAATGTTTCACATTTACCATTTACAATATATTGGGTCTATTTGTTTCACGTGAAACATTATATAGTATTTTTGTAAAAAACAAATTCTATGTTTCACGTGAAACATAGAATTTTCAAAATCACAATTTTATAGATCTTAATATAACTGAATTAAATTATTTTTAATAGCAAAAACTGCTGCTTGTGTTCTATCATTTACTTCTATTTTTTTAAAAATATTAGATATATGATTCTTTACAGTTCTCTCACTAATATTCAATATAATAGCAATTTCTTTATTAAACATTCCATTAGCTACTTGTATTAAGACTTCCAATTCCCTTTTTGTCAAAGAATCAATTTTTTCTTTATCAAAATCTCTATTTGCTAATCTATAATTTAAAGAAGGAATTAAACTTGCCTGTATATAGCTTTCTCCATGATAAATAGCATTAATAGCCTTTTTTAATTCAGCTGATTTTGAATCTTTTAAAATATAACCATCTACTCCTATATCCACTGCCTTTAATAAATATTCTACTTCATTATGAACGGTAAGAATTAATACCTTAACATCCATACTATTATTTTTAATTATCTCTAATACTTCAATTCCATTTTTATTCGGCATATTTATATCTAATAATAAAACATCCGGCTTTACTGTTTTTAAACATTCCAGACACTCTATACCATCTGCCGCCTCTGCAATAACTTCAATACTACCATCAAATTCTAAAAGCTGCCTAACCCCTTCTCTCATTAAAACATGGTCATCCGTTATCATCACTTTAATACTCATGTTCATTTTTCTCCCTAATTTAATCTAACAATGGAACCACAATTTTAATAGTAGTTCCGTAATCAGGCTTAGAATCAATTTCCATAGTTCCTAATAAAAGTTCAACTCTTTCCCTTAAAATAGAAAGTCCAAAATGGTTATCCCTCGAAAATAATATATCCTTACTATCAAAACTTATTCCATTATCTGAAACTGTGATTAAACAATTATCATCATTATCTTTTTTAATTTCAAAAAATATTTTGGTTCCTTTTGAATGCTTAACCGCATTATTTAAACATTCCTCTACTATCCTGAAGATAGTCATTAATATCAGCGAATTATTACAGTTTATATTTTCAATATTATAATCTATACCTATTTTTGATGTCTCATTAAATTTTTCAACTAATCTTTCAAAGGATTCTTTTAAGCCCAAATCATCAAATGTCATAGGATGTAAATCAAATATAGTATTTCTAATTTCTTGTATAACAGATCGCAATTTTTTATTTATTATCTCGAGTTCAAGTTTCGCTCTTACCGGATCTTCATCAATGTATAAAGAACTCAACTCTATTTTATGCGTTAAATGAGTCAAATTCTGCAAAGAAGTATCGTGCAAATCCCTTGCAATACGATGTCTTTCTTTTTCCTGTATATCCAATATTTGAAGATGTTTATTGATAACCTCCTTCCCAAAACCACCTTTCTTTTTTGATACAAGATAATTCTCAAAAAGTTTTAAAAGAGCGCTTAAAGTATTTATTCTCGAATCAATAATGTACAAATATTTATTATATATTTGATATTCGTTATCATTATCATTTAATTCTAATTTTTTTAATATATCCTCTTTTTCTAAAATAAAACTCTTATAAATTTCTATCAAACTTTCATATAATTCATCTGACATAATAAAACCTCATACAAAGTACATTATTACATTGTAAATTATAACATATTCTAAAGCTTTTTTCATTACTTTTATTGACAGAAAAAAAGAAGAAAATATTACTTGATCGGCTCCCTGGAAGGCAATCCTGCTTTCCTCGGAAATTTCAACGGTGTTTCCTTTATTTTATCAATAACAAGAAGATTCCTGTATATATCCGAAGATGGAAGAAAAAAATCCACCTGTTTTTCTACTTTCCCACCTAACAGGGAAATTGCTCTTTTTGCCTCCGAAAGTTCATCTGTCAGTTTTTCCGACTTATAACAAATAAATTTACCCTTTTTCTTTACAAAAGGAATACAATATTCCGAAAGAGTAGAAAGATTTGCTACCGCCCTGGAAACACAAAAATCATATTTCTCCCGTCCCTCATTCTTTTTTGCAAAATCTTCCGCCCTTCCATGAATCACAGATATATTTTTAAGTTCAAGTTTATTTACAACTTCCTCTAAAAAACAAACTCTCTTTTTTAAAGAATCCAGCAAAGTAATATTCAAATCAGGAAAAGCAATTTTAAGAGGAATTCCGGGAAAGCCTGCACCAGTTCCTACATCGATCATAGAAATATTTTTTATATCATATCCTTCCGATAAATCCTCCTCTGAATCTATTCTTTTCAAAACATCTGCTTTTACAAGAGATAAACTGTCAATAAAATGTTTTTTCAAAACATCACCAAAATCTGTTATGGCCGTTAAATTCATAAAAGAATTCCATTCCATAAGTATTTCATAATACAGCTTAAACTGATAAAATTGTTTTTCCTCCAAATGAATTCCCAACTCATTCAAATCTTTTTCAAATTGTTTTGAAAAAACATTTTGATCAAAATGAAAATCTTTTAAATTATCCAACTTCATTCTCCACCCTGGTTATTTTTTTAAACTGTTCTAAATAAATAAGCAAAACAGAAATATCCGCCGGAGAAACTCCTGATATACGGGAAGCTTGTCCGATCGATACCGGTCTGCTTTCAATTAATTTTTGCCTTGCTTCCAACCGAAGACTTTTCACATCATTATAATCCAAATTTTCAGGTATTTTTTTACTTTCCATTTTCTTAAACTGAGCTACCTGTTTTAACTGTCTGGAAATATAACCTTCATATTTTATCTCTATTTCTACCTGTTCTATTACATCTTCAGGCAATGGTTTTCTGTCAGCATCAATTTCAGATAAAATATCATAAGACAGTTCAGGACGGCACATCAGTTCCGCCATAGTCGTTCCTGTTTTTAATTCCGAACTTCCCTTCGAAGAAAGAAATTGCTGTATATTCTTAGAAGCTCCTATCATAAGATTCTTTAACCGCTCTGTTTCATCCGCTATCATTTTCTTTTTTAACAAAACCGCTTCATAATCTCTTTCAGAAATAAGCCCTGCTTTATATCCCTTTTCCCTCAAACGCAGATCCGCATTATCCTGACGGAGCAAAAGGCGATATTCCGCCCTGGAAGTCATCATCCGATAAGGTTCAAAATTATCTTTCGTTACTAAATCATCGATCAAAACACCTATATATGACTCCGAACGATCCAAAATAATCTGCTCTTTCTCTTTTATAAAAAGAGCCGCATTGATTCCGGCAACTAATCCTTGTGCCGCCGCTTCTTCATAACCGCTGCTTCCATTAAGCTGTCCTGCACTGAAAAGTCCTTTTACTTCTTTAAATTCCAAAGTTGGATATAACTGCTTCGCATTAATACAATCATATTCAATAGCATAGGCATTTCTCACTATTTTACAATTCTCAAGTCCGGGTACTGTCCGATACATCGCAAGCTGTACATCTTCAGGAAGAGAAGAAGACATACCCCCCACATACATTTCATTTGTATACAATCCTTCCGGTTCAATAAAAACCTGATGTCTTTCTTTATCGGCAAATTTAACTACTTTATCCTCTATAGAAGGACAATATCTCGGACCCGTTCCTTCAATTACTCCTGCATAAATAGGCGAACGATCCAGGTTTTCCCTTATAATTCTATGAGTATCCGCATTGGTATAAGTAAGCCAGCAAGAAACCTGATCAATCTGTACATCCTCAGGATTCGTAGAAAAGGAAAAAGGAATTACTTTTTCATCTCCGAATTGTTCTTCCATTTTAGAAAAATCAATACTCCGTTTATCCATCCTGGCAGGAGTTCCTGTCTTAAATCTTCTTATTTCTATTCCGAGATTTTTTAAAGAATCTGTGAGATAATTTGCAGCCTGTAATCCATTCGGCCCCGTATATGTAATAGCCTCACCACAAAGACATCTTGCTTTCAAATAAGTTCCGGTACATAAAATTACCGCCTTGCATTCATAAACAGAACCGGTAAAAGTCTTTATTCCCGTAATTTTATTATTCTCCGTCAATAATTCACAAACTTCTGCCTGTTTTATAGTAAGTTTATCTTGATTTTCCAAAACCTTTCTCATAGCCCTGGAATATTCCGCTTTATCAGCCTGAGCCCTGAGAGAATGTACCGCGGGACCCTTCGACCGGTTCAACATTTTCGATTGAATAAATGTCCGGTCGATAACTTTTCCCATTTCTCCACCAAGAGCATCCACTTCTTTTACCAAATGTCCTTTCGAAGATCCTCCTATATTCGGATTACATGGCATTAAAGCAATACTGTCTATACTAACCGTAAAAATAACCGTTTCCATTCCAAGTCTTGCACAAGCAAGAGCTGCCTCGCATCCGGCATGGCCGGCCCCTATTACACAAACATCTACTTTTTCCGTTACTTTTGTTTCCAAGGCCATGAAAAAATTTCCTTCCTTTTATATCAATATCTCATATTTATATTCTTTATTTTCCCATACAGAATTTAGAAAAAATTTCATTTATAAGATCTTCCCCTACTTCTTCCCCTGTTACTTTTCCCAAAGAAGCATAACTGCTCATCAAATCGATCGAATAAAAATCTTCCGGCATATCGTTCTCAAGGCTTTTTTTCACCTGAAGCATACTTTCATAAGCATCCATGATTGCTTCTTTATGGCGCATATTCGTTATAATCACTTCATCATCATAAGAAATATGCCCTTGGAAAAACATATCGCTTATTATTTTTTCCAACAAATCCATTCCCTTATTTTCTTTTACGGAAACTTTAATTACCGGATATTTCTCAGGAATATCCATCGAAAAACCAGAACAAGTTTTCAGTAAAAGTTGGTTTTTTACTATATCCTCCGTCACGCAGCTTTCCAGATCCGTTTTATTCAAAAGAATAATAAACCTTTTGCCGGATATCATTTTCATAATATCATAATCATTTTCATCCAAAGGAACGGAAGCATCTATTACATATAAAATGATATCCGCCTCATCCGCATATTTTCTTGCTTTTTCTACTCCGATTCCTTCTACTTTGTCCCTTGTCTGGCGTATACCCGCAGTATCCATAACATTTAAATGAATACCATTCAAATAAACGCTCTCTTCCAGAACATCTCTCGTTGTTCCTGCGATATCAGTGACAATAGCCTTCTCTTCTCCCGTAAAGAGATTTAAAAAAGATGACTTTCCAACATTCGGTTTTCCCAGAATAACAGTACGAATTCCTTCCTTTATTATTTTTCCATTATCCGCAGAATCTATTAATTTTTTCAAAGACTGTAAAATATCTTCTGTCTTTATCGATAATTTTTCCGAATATCCTTCCAGACTAATATGTTCCGGATCATCCAACGCAGATTCTATATAAGCTATCTCATAAATAATATCATTTCTAATTTTTTGAATAAAATCAGAAACGGAACCTCTTAACTGATTCACGGAATTTTTTAAAGCAAGTTTATTTTTAGAATGAATAATATCCATTACAGCTTCCGCTTTTGATAAATCTATTCTTCCGTTTAGGAAAGCTCTCTTTGTGAATTCTCCCGGCTCCGCAAGTCTGGCTCCATTTTTTATAACAGTTTCCAATATTCTTTTTGTCATAAGAATACCGCCATGACAATTAATTTCCACCGTATCTTCCGCCGTATAACTGTTTGGAGCCTTCATCAGACTGACCATTACTTCATCTATTATATTTCTTTGATTATCACTTTTATCTACGATATAACCATAATGAATCGTATGGGAAGCAAATTCATGAAAACAGGATCTTCCTGACTTCGATTCATATATCCTGTCAACAATTTGTACCGCATTCTCACCGCTTATTCTAATTATAGCAATCCCGGAATCTGTCATTCCGGTAGCCACCGCTGTAATTGTATCACTTTTCATAATAATAATAAACTCCTAAAAGTCATCCATTTGATAAAACCCTTGAACTTCCGAAAAATTCAAGGGTTTTATATGATTAATATATTATTTCCATACTTCTTTACTTCTTTAAATTAACAACAACTCTCCGGAAAGGTTCTTCCCCTTCGCTATGAGTTGCCACATATTTGTCATTCTGCAAAGCCGAATGAATAATTCTTCTTTCATAAGGATTCATAGGCTCCAGAGAAACGGAACGCTTTGTTCTTTTTACCTTATAAGCAATATTTTTTGCCAGATTTTCAAGAGTTTCTTTTCTTCTCTGTCTGTAATTTTCCGTATCCACTTTAACACGTATATAATTTTCAGACTCTTTATTGATAACAAGAGAAACAAGATACTGCAAAGAATCCAGGGTCTGCCCTCTTTTACCGATCAAAACACCCATTTCATCCCCGCTCAGTTCGATATCCATATAATTATCTATTTCATCATATTTGATATCTATCGTCACAACAAGGCCCATAGCTTCAAAAACACTGTCGAGAAACTCTTTTGCCTTATCTTTCATGGAAGATTTTACCCTCGCTTTTATAATAGCGGGCCTGGAACCTATTCCAAGAAATCCTGAAGAACCTTCTTCAACAACAATATAATCCAATTTTTCGCTCGTCACAAGCAGCTTCTGACATGCTTCCGTGATCGCATCGCTTACTGTTTTTGCTGATACTTCCATATATTCCATCACAATATCCTCCTATCAGTTTTTATTGTTCTTCTCATTATATTGTTTTACCATATTCGCTTTGGAAGCAAGACTTCCTGCCTTCGCATTTTTATTATAATATTCCGTCGATTTTTTTACAGCAAGATCCTTTTCTTCCTGAGTCATGGAAGAAGCTTTCGATGAAATGGTTCTTGTACTCATATTGGCATAATTATTGATGGTTTTCGGATTAATTCCCGACTTTTCAAGCTTTTTATTTCTTTTTTCCACATTCTTTTTAATAAGCTCATCCAAATCCATCTTATCGATATGTTTATTAATAATAACCTGCTGAATACTTCTTACAACAGATCCGGCGATCCAGTAAAGTCCCATACCTGCGGGAAGCGTATAACAGAAAACCGCAGACATAAGAGGCATCATATAATTCATCGTTTTCATGGAAGAAGCCATCGTATTATCCTGAGAATTATTACTTTCAGGCTGAGGCATAAGCTTTGTATTAATCCATTGCGTTACTGCCGATAAAACAGGAACTGCGATAGCCGCCACAACCATAAGGTAAGATCCGGCAGAAACAGCTTCCTTTACAATAAAAGAAGGAGAATTCCCTATGTTCAATCCTAAAAAATTATTATATCTTTCCAATGTTTCCACGGTCGTACTTACATCTGCTGAAAGAGAAGGAAACTTATCGGCTAGGCTGCTCCATTCCAACGTAGACGCACGGTTCAGCACATCAATAAAAGTATTTCTGATATATTCCATATTGCCGCCTGTAAAAGCTTCATTGGAAAACTGTTTGGTAAACATAGCGGCATCTTTGAAAGTCTGGATAAATTCCGCGCTGCCCGGCTGAGCGATCAGCTCGTCCACCAAAGGAAAAAACGCTTCTTTAATCTTTCCTACATAAGCGGGCATAGCATATATAACGCGGTATAAAGCAAATAATATAGGCATCTGAATCAGAAGTTGAACGCAGCTGCCCGTAGCGGAAACCCCATACTTTGCATATACTGCCTGTGTTTCCTCATTCATCTTCATCATCGATTCATTGTCTTTTTTATTTTTATATTTTGCCTGAATAGCCTGAAGTTCAGGATTCATTTTTGCAGAAAGTTTGGAAAATTTCTGCTGTTTTACCGTCAAGGGCATCATAAGAAGATATATAACAATGGTAAATAAAATAATAGATAAACCAATATTAGGAATACCTATCTTGTCCAAACAGAAAAAGATACCTTCCATTATATATCCGAGAATCTTTGCAACCGGCCCTATAATAAAGGTCTGATTCTGAGTTAAAATTATTCCGGGCAATTTCTTTCCTCCTACTTTTCCATAAAATATCTTTTTTTACTTCATTCCAGGTATTCTAAGGCACAGGATCATAGCCCCCCTTTGAAAAAGGATTGCACCTCAAGATCCTCCAAACCGTCAAAAGTCCTCCCTTAAAAGCTCCATATTTACTTACCGCTTCCAATCCATACTCGGAGCAGGTAGGTATATAAGGACATTTTGTTGATTTCATCGGAGATAAATACCTTCTATAGAATTGAATCATATAAATAAGTAACTTTTTCATAATTATTTTCAAATATAACGAAAATTCCATTAAACTTCATAAAAAAATATTTTTACTATATGATGAAGTTTTCCAAGATGTAATAACGCGCTTTCTATCTCAGCATAAGAAGCCGTCCCCGCATTATTTCTTGCAACGACTACTATATCTAAACCACTATTAAATATATTTTCATGTAGTCTGTAACTTTCTCTTACCAGCCTCGTCACCCTGTGGCGCACAACGCTGTTTCCTACTTTTTTACTCACTGATATTCCAAGCCTGTTGCATTCCCCGCTATTTTTCAATACATACATTACCAGATACTTATTAGCATAAGATTTACCATTTTTGTACACATTCTTGAAATCATCATTTTTTTTTAAAGAATCGGAGAATTTCATGTAAAACCGCGTCCTTTTCTACTTCTAAGTAATAAAAAGGCCACAATACTGCGGCCTATGCTGATAATCTCTTTCTTCCTTTTGCTCTTCTGGCAGCTAATACTTTTCTTCCGCCCTTTGTACTCATTCTAGCCCTGAAACCGTGAACTTTCTTTCTTTTTCTCTTATTTGGCTGAAATGTCATTTTCATAATCGATGCACCTCCTTTTCCAGCCTTTATACATAATACCTTCTATATTATCCATGAAAGGCAAATATATTTTAAATAAATGTATTGAAAAATATCATTACGATTATAAAGGATAAAAACATATACGTCAAGTAAATAAGGACAAATTTTACTAAATAAAAATACCTAAAAAACAGCGAAAAAATCGTGATTTTTACTAACCCAACATCTTGTTATCGAATCAAAAGAATAACCACAAAATATAGGATGAAAAAAGTTATCCACAATGCTCGTTTTTCTATTTTTCCACCACTAAAATTATGCACATATTGTGTATAATCTGTGGATAACATGACTATACCCTGATGATAAACTGAGTATATCATGTGAAAATAAAATGTAAACATACGATATAACTCTTATTTTTCTCAATTTTTTTCCATATGAATTTTATTATCCCATTATGCACATATTTTTTATGAACTTTATAATGAACCTTAACTTATCCCATAGTTTATCCACTGAATGTGCATAACTTTGTTGATAAATTAATCATTTGAAATTTTACTTTATTTATATTAAGATATAACTACTTGCATAAAAGTGCAGGAAATTTGCTCGGAGGTATTTTAATGGATTTTATTGAAGAAAACTGGGAACTCATTAAACAAACTATTAAAAAAGAATATGATCTGTCCAACATATCTTATAATACATGGATCGCAAAGCTTAGTTTCCATAGTTCTGAAAACGACGTAGTAACTATTGTCATACCATCCGAACAATCTCATGCCCTAAGCTATATCAATAATAAGTATAAGAGCTATTTTCAGGTTACAATTTCCGAAATGATGGAACATGACTATGATATATCTTTTATATTGGAAAAAGATGTCGGCCATAATGAAGATTCCATGGCACCGAAGCCTTATTACAACATTAATTATGAAAAGGCTAACCTGAATCCTAAATACCGGTTTGATACTTTTGTAGTGGGAAGCAATAATAAGTTTGCCCATTCGGCTTCTTTAGCGGTAGCGGAATCTCCTGGAAATACTTACAACCCTCTTTATATTTATGGAGGAGCAGGGCTCGGCAAGACTCACCTCATGCATTCCATCGGACATTTCGTACTAAAACAAAACCCTAACAGAAAAGTTCTTTACGTTACTTCCGAACAATTTACAAACGAAGTGATCAGTTCCATCCGAAGCGGTAACGCCGCAGATATGACAAAATTAAGGGAGAAGTACAGAACGGTAGACGTTTTGCTGATCGACGATATACAGTTTATAATAGGAAAAGAAAGCACTCAGGAAGAATTTTTCCATACTTTTAATGTTTTACACGCGGCAGAAAAGCAAATCATCATATCGTCCGACAAACCTCCAAAAGAAATGGAAACGCTGGAAGAACGATTCCGTTCCAGATTCGAATGGGGGCTGATCGCCGATATACAGCCGCCGGATTATGAAACAAGGATGGCTATCCTTCAAAAAAATGCGGAAAACTTCAATAAAAATATAGACGATGAAGTTTTTACCTACGTAGCTACCAATATAAAATCGAATATCAGAGAATTAGAAGGAGCTTTTAATAAAATTATTGCCTTTTCCAAACTGAACAATGTCGAAATCGACCTGGAAATGACAAAAGAAGCCTTAAAAGATATTATTTATCCGGACAAGCCGAAAGAAATAAGTCCTTCCCTTATTATAAATATAGTAGCGGAACATTTTGGAGTCAGGGCAGAAGATATCACTTCCAAAAAAAGAAATTCTGAATTCGTAGAACCAAGGCAGGTCGTTATGTATCTCTGCCGGTCTATGACAGATACTTCCTACCAAAGCATAGGAAAAATACTTGGAAAAAAGGATCATACCACAATTATCCACGGAGTTAACAAAATAACCGATGAATTACAGACGAATGAAGATCTTAAAAATAAAATAGAAATCATAAAAAAGAAGATAAACCCCTCTTAATCTGAGTTATATTTTGTTTTTCACATAGATAATGATTTCTTTTTTCCTTGAAAAATAGTATAATAGTTAATGTTATACACATATCAACAATGCTTAATAAGTATAATAATAAATTTATAATATATATTATGGGCCTTTTCGAGAAAGGAGTTTTCACGATGAAATTAGTATTGTCCAAATCAAATTTACTAACCGGCGTTCAAATCGTATCAAAAGCTGTTCCGAATAAAACAACGATGTCTATTTTGGAATGTATCCTTGTGGATGCAAGGGGATCTGAAATAAAATTAATGGCTAACGATATGGAATTGGGGATAGAAACGATAATAGAAGGAAATATTGTTGAAAAAGGCATGATAGCCCTGGATGCAAAGATTTTCCTCGAAATCGTAAGAAAACTTCCAGACAGCGATATAACGATCGTTACGGACGACATGTTTAAAACGACGATCACCTGTGAAAAATCCAAATTTAATATTATTGGAAAATCGGGAGAGGATTTTTCCTACCTCCCCTCCATTGAAAAGATCGATTCTATCATCGTATCTCAGTTTACTTTGAAAGAAGTGGTAAGGCAGACGATTTTTTCGATTGCGGATAACGACAATAATAAGCTGATGACAGGAGAATTATTTGAAATCAATGAAGATATTTTAAAAGTGGTATCTTTGGACGGGCATAGAATATCGATCCGTAAAATAAGGCTTAAGAATTTTTATATGCCGAAAAAAGTCGTAGTTCCCGGAAAGACTTTGAATGAGATCAGCAAGATTTTATCCGGTGATATGGACAGCGAAGTACATATTTTCTTTACGGATAAACATATTGTGTTTGAATTCGACCATACTACGGTTGTTTCCCGCCTGATAGAAGGGGATTATTTTAAAATAGACCAGATGCTTTCCAGCGATTATGAAACAAAGGTAAGGATCAACAAGAAAGAATTCTTAAACTGTATAGACAGAGCTACACTTCTCGTGAAGGAAGGGGATAAAAAGCCTATTATTATAAATATTACGGACGGAATGATGGAGCTTAAGATCAATTCCGCAGTAGGAAGCATGAATGAAGAAATCGATATCGAAAAAAAGGGAAAGGATATTATGATCGGTTTCAATCCAAAGTTTCTGATCGATGCGCTCAGGGTAATCGAGGACGAAGAGATCGATATTTATCTTGTAAATCCAAAAGCTCCCTGCTTTATAAGGGACGCGGAGGAAAAATATATTTATCTTATTCTTCCCGTAAACTTTACGACAGTAAATTAAAAAATGGATTAAGAAGGGAAAATATGGAAATAATTGAAATAAGAGACGAATTTATAAAACTGGGCCAGGTATTAAAATTATCTGGTTTGGCCGGTTCCGGTGTGGAGGCGAAAGAGCTGGTTCTTCAAGGAAAAGTGAAAGTAAACGGAGAATGTGTTTTACAAAGAGGAAAAAAAATATTTAATGACGATATAGTGGAATTTGATGGAAATAAGATAAAAATAAAAGCTTAACAGGTGTAATATATGATTATAAAATCTTTGGAACTGATGAATTTCAGAAACTATGATTTTTTGGATCTGAAATTCAGCGAAGGAACCAATATCCTATATGGTGATAATGCTCAGGGAAAGACGAATGTACTGGAAGCTATTTATCTGTCCGCCACTACAAAATCACATAAAGGAAGCAAAGATAAGGACATGATAAGTTTTGACCAGGAAGAATCCCATATCAGGACTTATCTTGTCAAAGAAGAAATTGGTTATAAAGTGGATATGCATCTTCGTAAAAATAAGTCAAAAGGGATTGCTGTAGATGGTCAGAAATTAAAAAAGGCGGCAGACCTTTTAGGCTTATTAAATGTTGTCTTCTTTTCTCCCGAGGATCTTGGTATTATTAAAAATGGACCTGCCGAAAGAAGAAGATTTGTGGATATGGAACTTTGCCAGCTGGATAGTTTTTATCTTTATAATCTGAACCATTATAATAAAATCGTAAATCAAAGAAATAAACTTTTAAAAGACATGCATTTTAATCCGCAGCTTAAAGATACCCTCAATATATGGGATTCCCAGCTTGTTTCTTTCGGGAGTAAAATCATAGAGAGAAGACGTATGTTTGCCGGACAGTTAAATGAGATTATTTATGGAATACATAAAAAGTTGTCCGGCGATAAAGAAGAACTTATCATAAAATATGAGCCTGATGTGGAAATCGAAGACTTTGAGATTTCCTTAAAAAGAAGCCAGGAGAGGGATATTAAACTGAAACAGACTTGCGTCGGTCCGCACAGGGATGATTTTTCCTTTATTACCGGAAACATCGATATCCGCAAATTCGGGTCGCAGGGACAGCAGAGAACTGCTGCTTTATCTTTGAAACTTTCGGAAATAGAACTTGTAAAGAAAATAGCGAAAGATGCGCCGGTTCTTTTATTGGACGATGTATTGTCGGAACTTGACAGCAACAGACAAAATTATCTTTTAAACAGCATAGGAGATATACAAACTATTATAACCTGTACAGGTTTGGATGAATTTGTGAACAACAGGTTTGAAATAAATAAAGTTTTTAATGTAGTGGAAGGAACCATACAAAGTTAAAATAGATGGCGGAAGGAAACGGCCGAAATAAGGCAGAATGAGAGGTAAGAATGAGCAATAACAGCGAATACGGTGCGGATCAAATACAGATATTGGAGGGGTTGGAAGCCGTAAGGAAAAGGCCAGGTATGTATATAGGGAGTACTTCTTCGAGAGGGCTTCATCATTTGGTTTATGAGATCGTGGATAATTCTGTAGACGAAGCGCTTGCCGGTTTTTGCGATACGATCGAGGTAGTTATTAACAAGGATAATTCCATAACCGTTACCGATAACGGAAGGGGAATTCCTGTAGGGATTAACCATAAGTCGGGAATTCCTGCGGTAGAAGTAGTGTTTACGATTCTTCATGCAGGAGGTAAATTCGGCGGCGGGGGATATAAGGTATCGGGAGGTCTTCACGGAGTAGGCGCTTCTGTTGTCAATGCTCTTTCGAACTGGCTGGAAGTAGAAATCTATCAGGAAGGAAAGATATATAAACAAAGATATGAAAAAGGCCATGTATCTTATTCATTAAAAGTAGTCGGAGAATGTCCGGAAGAAAAAACAGGTACGAGAGTCAGTTTTAAGCCCGATGAAACTATTTTTCAGGAAACTACGGTTTATGAATTTGATATTTTAAAACAACGGCTCAGGGAAATGGCTTTTCTGACAAAAAATCTTAAGATCGTGTTAAGGGATGAAAGAGTGGAAGAAGGGCAGAAACCGGTTGAAAGACAGTTTCATTACGAAGGCGGGATCAAAGAGTTTGTTACTTACCTGAATAAAAGCAAGACTCCTTTGTATGAGAATATCATGTATTTTGAAGGAACGAAAAATAACGTTTATGTAGAAGTGGCAATGCAGCATAATGATTCTTATACGGAGAGTTCTTATAGTTTTGTAAATAATATTAATACTCCGGAAGGCGGAACTCATCTGGTGGGTTTTCGCAATGCCCTGACGAAGACTTTTAATGATTATGCAAGAAATAATAAGCTTTTGAAAGAAAATGAAGCCAATCTTTCCGGCGAGGATATCAGGGAAGGACTTACTGCGATCATAAGCGTAAAAATAGAGGATCCCCAGTTCGAAGGTCAGACAAAGCAGAAATTGGGGAATTCGGAAGCAAGGGGAGCGGTGGATAATATTGTGAGCGAGCAGCTTACTTATTTCCTGGAGCAAAATCCCACAATAGCAAAAATTATATGTGAAAAATCGATTCTTGCACAGCGGGCAAGGGATGCGGCGAGAAAGGCGAGGGAACTGACAAGGCGGAAAACGGCATTGGAAGGCATGAGCCTCCCCGGCAAGCTGGCGGATTGTTCGGACAAAGATCCTTCTAATTGTGAAATTTATATCGTAGAGGGAGATTCGGCGGGAGGAAGTGCAAAGACGGCAAGGAGCCGTAATACCCAGGCTATTCTTCCGCTCAGGGGAAAAATATTAAACGTTGAAAAGGCGAGACTGGATAAAATATATGCCAATGCGGAAATAAAGGCGATGATAACGGCTTTTGGAACAGGTATTCACGAAGATTTTGATATCAGTAAATTGAGATATCATAAAATTATTATTATGACGGATGCCGACGTGGACGGCGCTCACATTGCTACTTTGCTTCTCACCTTTCTTTATCGTTTTATGCCTGATTTGATCAAAGAAGGATATGTTTATCTGGCACAGCCTCCTCTTTATAAATTGGAGAAGAATAAAAAGGTTTGGTATGCTTACAGCGATGAAGAACTCGATAATATATTAAAAGAAGTGGGAAGAGATCAAAATAATAAGATCCAAAGATACAAAGGTCTTGGGGAAATGGATGCGGAGCAGCTTTGGGAAACGACGATGGATCCTGAAAGGCGTGTCCTTCTAAGGGTAACGATGGATGAGGAAGCGGAGTCTGAAATTGATTTAACTTTTACTACCTTGATGGGGGATAAAGTAGAACCAAGGCGGGAATTTATAGAAGAAAATGCCAGATTTGTAAAAAATCTTGATATTTGACAGCGCAGAAATGAGGAAAAGAATGGAAGATAATATCTTTGATAAAATTCATGATGTGGATTTGAAGAAAACAATGGAAAATTCTTATATCGATTACGCTATGAGCGTTATCGCTTCCCGGGCGCTGCCTGATGTAAGGGACGGATTAAAGCCCGTACAAAGAAGAGTCCTGTATTCGATGATAGAATTAAATAACGGCCCCGATAAACCGCATAGGAAATGTGCGCGTATTGTCGGCGATACCATGGGTAAATATCATCCTCATGGAGACAGTTCCATATATGGGGCTCTGGTCAATATGGCGCAGCCTTGGTCTACCCATTATCCATTGGTAGATGGCCATGGAAATTTCGGATCGGTAGACGGTGACGGCGCGGCTGCCATGCGTTATACGGAAGCCAGGCTTTCTAAGATATCGATGGAAATGCTTGCCGATATCAATAAAGATACGGTAGATTTTGTACCGAACTTTGATGAAACGGAAAAAGAGCCTTCCGTTCTTCCAAGCCGTTTTCCGAACCTTCTCGTAAATGGAACGACAGGGATTGCAGTAGGAATGGCTACTAATATTCCTCCTCATAATCTGAAGGAAGTAATAGGCGCTGTTGTAAAAATTATAGATAACAGGGTAGAAGAAGACAGGGATACCGAGATAGAAGAAATACTTTCCATTGTAAAAGCTCCTGATTTTCCAACCGGTGGAGTTATACTGGGAACGAGGGGAAGCGAAGAGGCATATCGGACAGGAAGAGGAAAAGTAAGAGTAAGGGCCGTAACGGATATAGAAACGCTGCCAAATGGAAAAAGCCGTATTATAGTAACGGAACTTCCCTATATGGTGAATAAAGCGAATTTGATACAAAAAATAGCAGAGTTGGTGAAGCTGAGAAAAATAGACGGAATCACTGATTTGAGGGATGAATCCGACAGGGAAGGAATGAGAGTTGTCATTGAGTTAAGAAGGGATGCCAATGCCAATGTTATTATGAACCAGCTTTACAAACATACTCAGATGCAGGATACTTTCGGGATTATTATGCTTGCTCTTGTGAATAATCAGCCGAAGGTTATGAATATTCTCGATATGCTCACCCATTATCTTGCCCATCAGGAAGAGGTAGTAACGAGAAGAACGAAATATGATTTGAATAAAGCGGAAGAAAGAGATCATATTTTACAAGGGCTGCTGATCGCTCTCGATCATATCGACGAAGTGATACAGATTATAAGAAGCAGCGAAAATGTACAAAAAGCAAAAGAAAGGCTGATCGAACGTTTTCAATTCAGCGAAGTACAGGCTCAGGCTATTGTTGATATGAGACTCCGTACTCTTACTGGTTTGGAAAGAGATAAGATTGAGAACGAACATAAGGAACTTCTTGCTAAAATAGCGGAATTAAAAGCCATTTTGGCGGACAGGAAATTATTGCTTGGCGTTATAAGAGATGAAATTACAATCATATCTGAAAAATATGGAGATGAAAGAAAAAGCGCGATAGGCTTTGATGCTTATGATATTTCCATGGAAGATCTGATACCAAAAGATAATACGATAATTGCCATGACGAGTCTTGGGTATATTAAAAGAATGACGATTGACAATTTTAAAAGCCAGAACAGAGGGGGAAAAGGAATTAAAGGAATGCAGACTATCGATGAAGATTATATCGAAGATCTGCTTATGACGACTACCCATCATTATATTATGTTTTTTACTAATTTTGGAAGGGTATACAGATTAAAGGCTTATGAAATACCGGAGGCAGGAAGGACGGCGAGAGGAACCGCTATTATTAACCTTCTTCAGCTGAATCCAGGAGAAAAGATTTCAGCAATTATACCTATTAAAGATTATGAAAATAATAAGAATCTTTTTATGGCTACGAAAAAAGGAATCGTAAAAAAGACTCATATTATGGAATATTCCAATGTAAGGAAAAACGGGCTTGCCGCAATTAATCTGCGGGAGGACGATGAATTAATAGAAGTAAAAATAACCGATGAAAATACAGAAATATTCCTTGTTACACGGCAGGGCATGTGTATCAGGTTTATGGAAACGGATGTAAGAGCTACCGGAAGAGCTTCCATGGGAGTGATCGGTATGAATCTTTCGGACAGGGATGAAGTTGTCGGTATGCAGTTAGACCATCAGGGTGATTCTCTTTTAATTGTATCGGAAAACGGTATGGGAAAAAGAACTTATCTGGATGAATTCAGCGTTCAAAAACGCGGCGGCAAAGGTGTGAAATGTTATAAGATCGTAGAAAAGACAGGATATGTAGTCGGAGTGAAAGCGGTAAATGATGATCATGAAATTATGATGATCACTACCATGGGGACGATCATACAGTTAAGAATGGACGATATATCCACTCTTGGAAGAATTACATCAGGAGTAAAACTGATCAATCTCGATGAAGGCTCCAAAGTAGCGAAGATTGCAAAAGTAAGGGAAAAAGTATCCGATGGCGATCATGAGTTTGAAAATTTTGAGGATGCGCTGGAGGATATACCGGAAAGTGAAAAACATCCCGTGCTGCCAAACGATGAGGAAGTAACTCTTCCAAAGGAAGATGATGATGAATGATGGACTTTTTATGGAAATAATAATTCAGTTTGGATTATTGGTCATTGGATTTTTGTTATTGGTAAAAGGCGCGGACTGGTTTGTAGGAGGGGCATCAAAAATTGCGGACAGATTTGGTATTCCTCAGTTGATTATCGGACTTACGATAGTGGCTATGGGAACCAGTGCGCCGGAAGCTGCGGTCAGTATATCCGCAGCGCTGAAAAATACGGCTGAAAATAATAGCGCCGCAATCGCTATTGGAAATATCCTTGGCAGCAATATATTAAATGTATTGCTGATTCTTGGAATAACTTCCGTTATTGTAGCGATACCGGTACAAATATCAACCATAAAATATGAAATTCCTTTTATGATTGTTATTACCTGTTTATTAGCGGGAATCGGTTACTGGAAGGGCCATCTTGGTAGAGTAGACGGAATCATTTTGTGGATGTTTATGATCGTGTATTTTGTCTATCTGATCGTGATGGCAAAGAAGGGAAAAATAAGCGTAGGAATTGAAGAAGCGGAAATCAAGGTAAATGATAATATATTTATGCTTCTCATTTTATTAATCATAGGAATTATCGCCATTGTGTCGGGAAGCAATATAGCTGTGGACGCGGCGACATCGCTGGCAAGAATTTTCGGAATGAATGAAAGGCTGATCGGCCTTACCATAGTGGCGTTTGGCACATCGCTTCCGGAATTGATTACTTCCATAACTGCCGCCATGAAGAAAAAAGCGGATATTGCCGTTGGAAATATAGTGGGAAGCAATATTTTTAATGTATTATTCGTTATAGGAACTACGTCGCTGATTACGGATGTGCCTTATAATTATTCTTTTAATTTTGATAGTATTGTATGTATCAGCACTTCCATACTTTTATTTTTGTTTGTATTTTGGAAGAAGAAATTGTCGCGTATTCATGGAGTACTATTGCTTTGCGTGTTCTGCGCATATTATGGGAAAATTATTTTTTTCTGAAAAATGGTCTGAATTGTTATATAATAAAATAAGTGAAAGTAATGACATTTATGAATGATAAACAAGGAGGGAAGGTATGAAGAAAAAATATGATGTAGTGGCTTTGGGAGAGTTATTGATTGATTTTACGGACAACGGAATCAGCGGGCAGGGAAACACGATATTTGAAGCGAATCCCGGGGGAGCGCCTTGTAATGTGCTTGCGATGCTTCAAAAATTGGGAAACAAAACGGCTTTTATAGGAAAAGTGGGGAAAGATATATTTGGTACAAAGCTGAAAGAAGTTTTAAAAGAAGTCGGAATCGATACGTCCGGTCTTGTTATGGATAAAAAAGTGAGGACTACCCTCGCCTTTGTACAAACATTAAAAGGCGGCGACAGGGATTTTTCTTTTTACCGCAATCCGGGAGCGGATATGATGTTAGAAGAAGGAGATATTAACAATAGTCTTATAAAGAATTGTAAAATTTTTCATTTTGGCACTTTATCCATGACACATAAAGGAGTCAGGAAAGCGACAAAGAAAGCGATAAAAAAGGCAAAAGAAAGCGGGGCTTTGATTTCTTTTGACCCTAATCTGCGCCCGCCTCTCTGGGAATCGCTGAATGATGCGAAAAAACAGGTGGAATACGGACTGGGCCAATGCGATATTTTGAAAATATCGGATAATGAAATACAATGGTTTACAGGAGAAAAAGATTTTGATAAAGGTATTAAAAAATTACAGGACAGATATAGTATAAAATTAATTGTATTATCTATGGGAAAAGATGGGAGCCGCGCTTATTATAAAGATCTCAGAGTGGAAAAACCTGCGTTTGTCCAGAAAAATACGATAGAAACAACAGGAGCTGGCGATACTTTCGGAGGCTGCTGTCTGAATTTTATATTAAAATACGGCCTGGATAATATGGATCAGGAAAAATTGGAAAAAATGCTGACATTTGCCAATGCGGCGGCTTCCCTTATTACAACGAAAAAAGGAGCGCTGCGCGTTATGCCGACAAAAGATGAAGTAAAAGATTTTATCAAGGCATATTAATATTTTGTACGGAAAGCCTGTATATGATTGTAATAAATTATATATAGGCTTTTTATTATATAAAGAGAGAAATGAGGTTAAATATGAAAGAAGATTTAATGGAAAAAAGAGAAATTCAGGCAGATTCAGGAGATGATAATAAAGTAATTTCTCCCATGAGAAGCATTCATATGATTCCTATGGATAAAATATCCGGTTTTGAAGTCCGTCCGGGAATATATGAAGTGAACGGAGCTACGGCAATTCCCTGCGGCGTTAATTTTACAGTTCATTCTTATCATGCAACAGGCTGTGAACTTCTTCTTTTTCGCAGAATGGAAGATGAACCTTATGCGGTCATTCCTTTTCCGGAAAATTACAGGATAGGGAAAGTATATTCCATGATCGTCTTTGGATTGAATATAGAAGATTTTGAATATGCATATAGGATCGACGGCCCTTATGATATGAAAAAAGGATTGTTATTTAATAAGAATAATTATCTTTTGGATATTTATGCGAAAGCGGTGAGCGGACAGAGAATATGGGGCGTTAAGAAAAAAGAAGGGGTTAGTTATAAAGCGAGAGTAGTTAAGGAAGATTTTGACTGGCTTGGAATGAACCAGCTTTTGATCCCTATGGAAGATCTTGTTATTTATGAAATGCATGTAAGAGGTTTTACGCAGCATGAATCTTCCGGCGTAAGATATCCGGGAACTTTCCGGGGACTTCAGGAAAAAATAAAATATCTGAAGGATCTCGGCATAAATGCCGTAGAATTGATGCCTGTTTTCGAATTCGATGAAATGAAAGATTACAGGGAAGTAAATGGTAAGCAATTATTGGACTACTGGGGATATAATACGGTCAGCTTTTTTGCCCCGAATACAAGTTATACGGCGAAGGCGGAATATAATCATGAAGGAACCGAGTTAAAGGAATTGATTAAAGAACTGCATAGAAATGGAATCGAATGTTTTCTTGATGTAGTATTTAATCATACGGCGGAAGGAAATGAGATGGGTTCTTGTTTCTCTTTTAAGGGGTTTGATAATAATATTTATTATATGCTGACGCCGGACGGAAGTTATTATAATTTCAGTGGATGTGGAAATACGTTAAATTGCAATCATCCTATTGTACAGCAGATGATTATGGAATGTCTCCGTTATTGGACGACAGTTTATCGTATCGATGGTTTCCGGTTTGATCTTGCTACTATTCTCGGGCGGAATGAGGACGGATCTCCGATGAATAATCCTCCGTTATTAAAAAGTCTTGCTTTTGACCCGATTCTTGGGAATGTAAAATTGATTGCGGAAGCATGGGACGCGGGCGGTCTTTATCAGGTCGGAAGTTTTCCGGCATGGAACCGGTGGTCGGAGTGGAACGGAAGATACAGGGATGAAATACGTGATTTCTTAAAGGGCGAATATGGCATGTCAGGGCTGGCTGCAAGAAGAATTACGGGTTCCAAAGATTTATATGATCCCGAATACCGGGGAAATAATGCATCGGTCAATTTTATTACCTGTCATGACGGATTTACTTTGTGGGATCTTTATTCTTATAATTGGAAACACAATGAAGACAACGGATGGAACAATACCGATGGAAGCAACGATAACCGCAGCTGGAATTGCGGTGTGGAAGGGGATACGGATAATGAGGAAGTTTTAAATCTCCGGCGGAAGCTTGTAAAAAATGCGGCAGCAGTACTCATGATGAGCAGGGGTATTCCTATGTTTCTGGCGGGAGACGAATTTTGTAATACCCAATTCGGAAATAATAACGCTTATTGCCAGGATAATGAAATATCATGGCTGGATTGGAAATTGCTCGAAAAAAATAAAGATATATTTGAATTTTTCCGATATATGATAGGATTCCGAAAAGAACACGATATCGTAAGAAAAGATACCGGACATTGTTCTTTAGGTTTTCCTGAAATACAAGTGATGGAAGCAGACGATTACTGTAAGATACTCCGTATTATTTATGCGGGGAGAAATGATAATAATACGAGGGATGATATTGTTTGTCTCGCTGTTAATGTATTTTGGGAAGAACAGGAATTTTGCCTTCCCCCGGTAACTTGCGGTATGGGATGGTATGTTGCGGCAGATACCGGGAATAAGTATTTATCGGATTCGATTCCGAAAAAAGGGGAAAGGATGCCTTTTCTGGAAGAGGGAAGAATACGTATGGCCCCGCGTTCGGTTTGTGTAATGGTTGTGAAATAAATTTATTTATAAAATAATACAAAATCTATCAATGGAGGAGAAAACTATGTCAGAAGAAATGAAACAGGAAACAATGGAAGATTACAGCAAAGAGCTGGAGGCATCTTTTAAGAAGATCGGGGAGGGAGATATTATTTCCGGGACAGTTATATCCGTGAATGAAGAAGAAGTGATCCTTGATTTCAATTATTATGCCCAAGGTATTATTAAGGCGGAAGATATGAGCAATGATCCGAAATATAATATATTGGATGAAGTAAAAATCGGGGATACCATAAAAGCAACTGTTGTAAAAACGGATGACGGTTCAGGAAATATCCAATTATCCTGTAAAGAAGCAAAAGAAGTTCTTTCATGGGATATCTTGAATCAATATATGGAAGAAGAAAAAGAAATTGAGGTAAAAGTAAGTGAAGTGGTGAACGGAGGAGTGATTGCTTATGCGGAAGGCATCCGTGGATTTATTCCTGCTTCCCACCTTTCCCTTAATTATGTAGAAAATCTCGAAGAATGGGTGAATAAAAAATTGTCCGTTAAGGTAATTACCGTGGATGAGAGCAAGAAAAAGCTGGTAATGTCGGCAAAGGCGGTAGAAAAGAAAAAGGCGGAGGAAGAGATCCATCATAAAATATCCATGCTGGCACCGGGAACGATTATGGAAGGAACCGTGGAATCTTTAATGCCTTATGGTGCCTTTATAGCTCTTTCTGATGGATTGAGCGGATTGGTTCATATATCGCAGATCAGTCAGAGAAGGATAAAGAAGCCTTCGGAAGTTCTGAATACGGGAGATAAGGTAAAAGTTAAGATCTTAAATACGAATAATGGAAAAATTAGTCTTAGTATGAAAGCGGTGGAAGAAAATTCGGAAGTGGATGAAGTAGAAAAAGTAGAAACTTCAAAGTATAGTTCTAATGAAAAGATTGGTACTTCTTTGGGGGATTTATTTAAAAATCTGAATTTATAATCTTATAATATTTATAATGAGGTAACGAGGAGTAATATTATGGAAGCGTATGATGTATTTAAAGATCTTGCTATTATTATAATAGCGGCAAAATTTTTTGGAATTTTAGCAAGAAAATGTAAAGCACCGCAGGTAGTAGGGGAGATTATTGCCGGACTTATTATAGGGCCGAGTATTTTAGGGTTGGTAAACCAGTCGGATTTTTTGATCGAAATGGCGGAGATCGGTGTCATTATTCTTATGTTTTCCGCAGGGCTTGAAACAGATTTGAAAGATCTTATGAAAACGGGTCCTATTGCAGCTTTAATTGCCTGTGCAGGTGTATTTATTCCCCTTATACTGGGTGCTTTGCTTTATATGGGTTTTTATGGAGTTGCTCCATGGGGGTCGGAAGGATTCTATAAAGCGGTATTTGTCGGTACGATATTGACGGCGACTTCCGTAAGTATCACGGTAGAAGCGCTGAAAGAAATGGGAAAACTAAAGGGAAAAGTTGGAACAACGATTTTAAGCGCGGCGATTATTGATGATGTAATTGGTATTATTGTACTTACATTTGTCATGGGATTCAAAAGTCCGGATTCCAATCCGGCATCCGTTGTAGTTAATACGGTTTTATTCTTTATATTTGCCATCGTTGTCGGATTTGTCTGCTTTAAGATATTTAAATTTGTGGATAACAGATATCCCCATACAAGGCGTATTCCGATCGCCGGCCTTGCTTTATGTCTTGCAATGGCTTATATTGCGGAAAAATATTTTGGAATCGCGGATATTACGGGAGCCTATGTGGCAGGTATTATCCTTTGCTCCATAAGGGATTCCGAATACATAGCAAGCAAGATGGATACCAATTCCTACATATTATTTGGCCCCGTATTTTTTGCCAGCATCGGTTTAAAGACAAACTTAGAAAGCCTGAATGCCAGTATTTTAATATTTTCCATTGCATTTGTAGCGGTGGGATTAATTTCAAAAATAGTAGGCTGCAGCCTGATGGCGCGGATTTGTAAGTTTAATATGTCGGATTCTTTGAAAATCGGTGTGGGAATGATGACGAGAGGGGAAGTAGCCCTAATCGTTTCCCAGAAAGGATTGTCCGTCGGGCTGCTTACACCGGTATATTTTACTTCTGTTATTTTATTGATTATTGTTTCTTCTATTGCTACGCCTATTATTTTGAAGTTGTTGTATGCGAAGGATGATAAAAAAATTGGTATGGCATAAAAAATAGAAAATATAAATAAAATATTCTGAAAAAATGATTGAGAGATCTAAAAAGAGTGTATATAATAAAGATAAGAAGTAAATGAGTGAATTTTTCAATAGGTAATAAGAATGGAAGGGAGGAGTATATATGTATCAAATTGTAACGATTGAACGCCAATATGCCAGCGGTGGAAACGAAATAGGCAGAAAATTGGCAGAAGCGCTTGGATATAAGTTATATGACAGAAATATTCTTATGGAAGCGGCAAAAAATCTTAAGATACCTTCCGTACAAATTGAAGGGCTGGAAGAAAGAAGCCCTGGAGGATTTCTTTTCAATCTTTCCAAAACTCCTTTAGGCGGGGTTTCCAATAGCAGGGAGTTATCGCTAGCGGATAAGTTATTTCTTGAAGAAAAACGGATTATTGAAGAAGTGGCTGAAGAAGGGAAATGCGTGATCGTTGGAAGGGCATCCGGTTATATTCTCAGAGATAAAGCCGACAGCTTACGGGTATTTATTCATTCGGATAATGAAAAAAGAAAAAAGCGGGCCATAGAAAGAGAAGGAATTAAAGAATCGGAAGTGGAAAACGCCTTGAAAAAGAATGATAAGAGAAGAAGCGGTTTCTATAATGCGGTTACGAACTGGGAATGGGGAAATCCTGCATTTTATGAGTTGTATATGGACAGCGGAAGGCTCGGTATCGATTTGTGTGTAAAACTGCTTGTGGAGGCAGTAAAGAGTTAAGATAAAATATATACGAAGTTTAAAAAATACGGTTATTACCGGAGATATAAAAGCTATCCGGTAATAACCGTATTTTGATCAATCCGTCCATTGTTTCAGCATGGCTTTTGCGGAACGGTTCATTTCTTTTCTGAAATCCACATAAAATTTTCTATTGGCAAATGCCTTAATATATTCGGCAAATTCTTTTCCTGTTTTTTCCGATTGTTTTTCGAACATGCATATTGTTTCTTCTATGGTTTTCTGGCGATAAGTATTCGTATGGACAATATCTTGTAATTCAAAACGCTTTGGTTTGATCCTGTCTTTCTGCTGTTGCGTAGGTTTTCCAAAAACAACCATGGAATAAGGAAGGGCGTATTTGGGAAGATGGAGCAGCTCCCGGTTAATTTCAAAATTTTCCATAATATCGCCGATATAACAGGAACCGATCCCCATGGACTGTGCCGCAACAACGGTATTTTGCGCAGCAATCACGCAATCCTGTGAGGCCAGGAAAAGATCCGCTTCTTCTATTTTAGGAGATTCTTCACAATAAGCGTTAAAAATATCGTACCATTTTTGAAAATCTACTAAAAAAATAAGTACAAGGGGAGCTTTAGCGATAAAAGGCTGATTATCGCATCTTTTTGCTAACTCGTCTTTTAAACTCTGTTCCTGGATATCGAGAATGGAATATAGAGTCATGTTTCCTGCGGTGGGAGCCTGAAGGGCCGATGTAAGTATCATTTGTTTTTCATCATCGGTAATTGGTTCGTCGGTAAAAACGCGGACGGATTTTCTGTCATATAATTGCCGGATTGTCTGGTTCATAAGAATAGTCTCCTGATAGATGTTTTTATTTTTATTTACTACTATTTTTTGGAAATTGTCAATATATATTCCGATTAAATTGACATTAAAAGAAAAAATGCGTAATATTATAGACAAAAAGAGAGAATGGAGGGTATGGAATGAATTTATTTGGGTTCTTAATTATTTTAGTTGTAGTCGTTTTAGTTGCTGTTATTCTTGTGACGGGGTATAAAAAGGCGCCGCCGGATACGGCATTTATTATTTCCGGCCTTCGGAAAAAAATTATTATAGGAAAGGCCAGCGTAAAGATTCCGTTTTTTGAACGTATGGATAAGCTGAGCCTGAAGTTGATTGCTATCGACGTTAAGACATCCAATGCAGTTCCCACGGCGGACTATATTAATATCCAGGTAGACGCGGCGGTCAATGTAAAAATAAGCAGCGAACCGCAAAGGCTCGCTTTGGCTGCGGAAAACTTTTTAAATCAGAATACGCAGTACATAGCCGGGATCGCCAGGGAAGTGCTGGAAGGCAATATGAGAGAGATCGTAGGCCGGATGAGGCTGGAAGAAATGGTCAGTGACAGGCAGAAATTCGCTAATTTGGTAAAAGAGAATGCGGAGCCGGATCTGGCGGCTATGGGCCTTGATATCGTTAGTTTTAATGTGCAGAATTTTGCGGACAGCAACGGTGTGATCGACGATTTAGGTATTGACAATATTTCCCAGATTAAGAAAAAAGCGGCTATTGCAAAGGCAGAAGCTGAAAAAGAGATCGCCGTGGCGAAGGCCGATGCGGATCGTCAGGCAAACGACGCGCGTATTAATGCGGAAAGAGAGATCGCTAAGAAAAATAATGAACTTTCCCTTCAGAAATCCGAACTGAAGAAGATGGAAGATACGAAGAAGGCGGAAGCGGATGCGGCTTATCGGATCCAGGAGCAGGAACAGAGGAAAACAATAGAAATAGCGACTGCGGAAGCGAGCATCGCGAAACAGGAAAAAGAAGTAACTTTGAAGCAGAAAGAGGCGGAAGTAAGAGAAAAAGCGCTGGATGCGGAAGTACGCAAGAGGGCGGAAGCGGATAAATTTGCGCGTCAGCAGCAGTCGGATGCGGAATTGTACGAAAGGCAGAGAAAGGCAGAAGCCGAGAAGTTCGAACAGGAAAGAGAAGCGGACGCTATGAAGGCGAAAGCGGAAGCTCAGAAATTCTCTAAAGAGCAGGAAGCGGCCGGAATTCGTATGGTCGGTGAAGCGGAGGCAGAGGCTATTCGTGCGAAAGGTTTGGCAGAAGCAGAGGCTATGGAGAAAAAAGCGGAGGCATATCAGAAATATAACAATGCGGCAATGGCTGAAATGCTGATAAAAGTACTTCCTGATATTGCCGGCAAGATTGCGGAACCTTTGACACAGATCGATAAGATTACGATTATCGGAGGGGATGGGCAGACAAACGGGGTCAGTTCCGTAGCCGATAACGTGCCGGCGGTAATGGCGAAGCTTTTTGAAACGATGAAAGAAACAGTCGGCATTGATCTTGCAGACATTGTAAAAGCTGGAACTTATGATGCGAAGGTAAACAGGAATATTAATATTACGACGGATGGAAGCGAAGAAGGAGAAGCCTTAAAAGATGGTGCCGTTGCAGCATCTGCAATAAAATAATGAAAGTTTTTTTGTATTCCTCCTTTATCTGTGTTAAAATAAAAAACGATAGATTTTTAGATTTATGACATACTTTTGAAAAGTATAGATAACAGGAGGAATACGATTTCATGGCGAAAGAAAATAAAACGCAGGAAAACAATGGACAGAAAATCCAGACAAAATATGAAAGAAAAATAGAAGAGAGAAAGAAACGGGAAGAAAAGGACAAGCGGGATGCAAAGCTGATGCGCATTGGAGTTATTGCAGCATGTTTCCTTATCGCAGCGGCGATTGTCGGCTCCGTTGCGGCTTCCGCTTTACGTAAAAAAGCGGCGACCAGCGATGCTTATATAACCATCGGCAGTCATTCCGTGACAAAACTGGAATTTGATTATTATTATTATTTGATGAAGAACAATTATATGATGACTTATGGTTCTTTACTTTCTTATATGGGAGTGGATGCGACGCAGGATTTGGAAGACCAGCAGTACAGCGGAGAGATGACATATAAGGATTTGTTCGAACAGCTTGCAGTAGAGCAGATCAGACAGACAAAGGCTCTGGCAGATGATGCGGCGGCAAATAATTTTGTTTATGATGATACGGAAGATTATGCGGCTATTTTGAATGAAGTGGAAGTGAATGCGGAAGCGGCAGGAACAACAGTTAATAATTATTATAAATTATCTTATGGAGAATATGCCACGGAGAAAAATCTGGAGTCTTTTGCAAAGGAAGGATTGCTGGCAGGAAAATATTATGAGTATCTGATCGAACAAAATGCGCCGGAAGAGCAGGAAATCAAAGATTATTATGCGGAGAATGTGTTGAATTACGACAGAGTGGATTACCATAGTTTTGCTTTTGCAGCGGAAACGGAAGATGAAGCTTTGCAAGAAGATGAAGCTTCGGAAGAAGATGTAGCTTCGGAAGAAGATGTAGCTTCGCAAGAAGATGTAGAGAAAGCCATGGAAGATGCCAGAAAAAAAGCGGATGCTATGAAAAAAGCGCGGGAAGAAGGGAAAGGGTTTCAAGAACTTTGCCTGGAAAATGCTTCCGAAGAAAATAAAGCGATGTATGAGGATGGAGAGACAGATGCTTCTTTGAGAGAAGGGGCATATCATTCCAGCATTCCTTCGGTTATGGCTGACTGGCTGTATGAAGATGGAAGAGGGGAAGGGGATCTCGCAGTTCTTAAAGATGCTGATAGTAATCAATATTATGTGGTAGAATTTGTAAAGCGTTACTATGATGAAGCGGATGACGAAAATATCTCCAATACAATATCCAGCGAAAGAGTATTGGAGTATATTGAAAATATAATGGAAAGTTATACCGTCACCGATCAAAAGGGAAAATTAAAATATTTAACGATAGAAGATGCGGTAGAATCATAGAATATGTTATTCATAAAGTAGTTTATAAAAAAGGGTTCCGGTTAGATAACGCCAGATAAGGAAGTTTTTTATGTAGGGTACGGTGTGACTCAGTAAATGGGTTACACCGTATCCTTTTGTGGGTCGGATAGACCCTGTTGAGTATGTTGGAGTTTCTCAACAGAGAAACGGAAACATGCGAAATATTGTCTATAATCAATATAAAACAGATTTGCGTGATATTTTAAAGTGTAGGATTACAATATATGTTTGGCAAACCTACATTTACAAAAATTTTGGTATATTTTTTCGGAGAGTGGTGAATACTATTCTATTTTGGTTTTCAAATGCTGGAATTTAATTAATATGCCAATTACTTTTAGCATACAAGTTTAGAATAATGTCTGTATATAGTTGTTGCGATTTCCGAATCTGTATGCTATAATAATTGCGTACATTATTTAATTTTTGCATGCGGAAAGTTGGTATCTGCTTGAGTAAAAAAGAAATTTTAAAAACGGTAATTGAAAATAACGGCGGCATTGCAAAAACTTCAGATTTTGTTGCTAACGGGATAAATAAATATGAGGTAGCGGCTTTTTGTAAAGAAGGAGTCATCGAAAGAATTCGTAGAGGATTTTATCAGCTTCCCCAAAGCAAAAGTATTACAGAAGAACAGCTCATACGGGAGCTTCTTCCGCAGGGAATTATTTGTGTTGAGTCCGCTTTGTTTCACTATGGATATAGTGATTTTTCTCCTCGTGAATGGTCGATTGCTGTGCCGAGAACAGCGTACCGTGCCGTAAAAAACATTAAAGAATTTCCGATAAAGGCTTACTATATTCAAAAGGGATTTTTAGATATAGGTAAGTCCACAAGCAATTTTAACGGTGTAATATTGCCTTTGTATGACCGTGAGCGAACAATATGCGATTGCTTTAAGTACCGCACAAAACTTGATAACGAAATTTTTAATAAGGCTGTCAATGCCTATGCTGCTGACGAAAAAAAGAATCTTGCAAATTTGTCTAAATACGCAAAGGAAATGAAGCTTTATACAAAGGTTATGAATGTAATGGAGGTGCTGCTTAATGGCTGATATAGCTGCGTCCGTGCTGGAGCGACTTAAGAATAAAGCTGCTGAAAGTGGAAGAAGTTATCAACTCTGTTTATAGCTTTTTTGCCAAGAGGAATTTTTGCGGCGTTTGGAAAAGTCCAAGTATGCTGAAAACCTTGTGTTAAAAGGAGGCTTGTTCCTCTATTCTCTTACTGACTTTGATAGCCGAGTAACGGTTGATGTAGATTTTTTGCTTCGAAAAATACCAAATACACCGGAACAGTTAAAGGGCATACTTGGGGAAATTATTGCAGTTCAAACTGGTAATGATTTTGTGACCTTTGAGATAAAAGATATTGCGCCTATTGCTGTTGCGAAGAAATATGCCGGTATAGGTGCTTCAATGGTCGCTCGTATTAAAAATACTCGCACACCCTTTGGCATTGATTTTGGTGTTGGCGATATCATTGTGCCAAAGCAGGAAAAAAGAAAAATCCCCACTCAGCTTGATGATTTTGTTGCGCCGACAATCAATACTTATTCCATTGAAACGACCATTGCTGAGAAAATTGATGCAATCCTCAGTCTGATGGAGTTTTCCAGCCGCATGAAAGACTATTACGATATTTATTATCTTGCCAATAAGTTTGATTTTGATGGAACGATACTATCCGAAGCTCTCAGAAACGAAGGCATCGTTTCTGAAGTGGAAACCAAAGCAAAGGTTGACGAAAGCAAAACAGGAAAAATCAAGAAAATCACTATCAAAGGGACAAATAGGTCTTTATTAAATTCCTCATTCCAATACTAATTTCTTTTTCTGTAGCGATTATTACAATTTTAGTATCTGCGGACAACAAGAATATACAATGCTTAAAAGAAACCGAGTCAAATAAGAAGCAATATAAGCCGATTAATGGAAAGTAATTATCCTTGGTTGCTCAAATGTATCTTACTTTTTGGGCAAACAAAAAGTGATAAGTGAGGGCAGGGAGCATTAAATTCCCTGCCCTCATATTCCAATGGAATTTGCTTCGTTTTCGGGCAGTTGCAAATCGGGGACGAGATAATCTCCAATCCGTGTGTATGTACCGTCCATCTGTTCAAATATTGTCTGTCCCATAGTCCTAAAATTCTATAATTTTAACCTTGAATTTTTTGATTGGTGCGTGGGCGACTTTGATAATAATTTTGCGCTCATATTCATCAACCGCTATGTAGTATTTTTGTTCTTACATATTCTTTGACCTCATTCACTTACATTGTAACAAATTTCTGTACTTTGCTGATGAATCTGTCAATGTACTTTGTTTGTTCTTCCTGTTCGTTAATTTCTTCATTCAATCGCAACAGCTTTTCCCGCAGTTCTTCCTGCTCGTAATCGTCGGAGAGCATTTGAAATCTGCTGTCAGATAGTTTCCCATTGGCGTTGTCCTCGTAAATAGGCTTGAATAATCGGTTAAGTTCTTCTATCCGGCGTTTTGCTTGCTTTCGAGCGTAGGCGGAGAGATTGAGCGTCGGTATTTGCCGCATTTTTTCTTCAATCAACGCCTGTTCTTCATTTTTAATTGAGCTATATCAAAGTGTCGATTGACTTTTTAGTATCAAAATGATAATATTTTCATATATCAACGCAGGAGGGTGAAAGATGACAGATAGGCTTATGGAGTGCATTACAAATCCGGTGAAATGTAAATTACTGCTTGAAATACATTCACAGGGGAAAGCAACTGCGAAACAGTTAGCCGATATTTATACCGACATTCCCCAAGCTACCTTATACCGGCATCTCAAAAAAATGTTAAGCGACGGTATTTTACAGGTGGTGGAAGAAACACAGGTGCGCGGTACGGTAGAAAAAACTTATTCGCTGGCACACAACCTCAGCAGCGATATAGAAACAATCGTCGAGAAAAATTCCGGCGAACTTTATATGCAGTATTTCATGCAATATTTCATTGGGTTTGCAAAACAGTTTCAGGAATATTGCCACTCTCCGAATATCAATATCAAAAAAGATATGACGGGATTTTCACTTTCCCCACTATATCTTTCTGATGATGAATTGACTTCTCTTATAACAAATATTTCTCAAATAATCAGCGCAGCAAAAAGCAATGAACCCAACTCGGAACGCAAGCTGCGGACGATAGGCATAATCGTATCTCCGGCAGAAAATACAGATAGATAAAATGACCGTCCCAAATCAGAGGGACGGTTTTTATTGACTTTATATTATCATTATGATAATATTATTGAAACGATAAAATAGGAGGTAAAAATATTGAACACATTATTTGAAATTCTGCCATTACTTGTTCCCGTTCTGCTAATAGACATTGCTCTTGCAGTAGCAGCAGTAAGACACATTCTACGACACCCACGCTATCGCTTTGGAAACAAAACCATGTGGCTTGTAACTGTTGTAGTCCTTTTGCTCTTTGGACCGATTATTTATTTTGTCTTTGGAAAGGGGGAGAACGAATGAACGTCCTCACAATACAAAATTTATCAAAAAGTTTTGGAAAGCAGAAAATCATTGACAATCTTAATCTGTCTGTTCCAGAGAGAAGTATCTTTGGCTTCATAGGGAAAAATGGTGCTGGCAAAACAACGACTATGAAAATGGTATTGGGATTGTTACAGCCCGACAAGGGAGAAATCCATGTCTGCAATGAGCCTGTTTGTTTTGGACAGACAAGGACAAATCAATATATTGGATATTTGCCGGACGTTCCAGAATTTTATAACTATATGACGCCGATACAGTATCTAAAGCTATGCGGAGAAGTCATTGGTCTATCAAAAACCGAAATTTCAAAAAGAAGTGATGAACTCCTTTCCCTTGTCGGGCTAAACAGTGCAACAAAGCAAATCGGCGGATTTTCTCGCGGTATGAAACAACGATTAGGAATTGCACAGGCATTGCTCACACAGCCCAAATTACTGATTTGTGATGAACCGACAAGCGCGCTTGACCCTGTAGGAAGAAAAGAGATTTTGGATATTCTTTATGAAATCAGCGGAACGACAACGGTGTTATTTTCCACGCATATTCTTTCTGATGTGGAGCGCGTTTGCGACCATGCAGCCTTTTTGAATGAGGGAAAAATCGCTGTTACTGGAACACTTGCAGAAATTAAGGCTTTACATGGACATGACAGCTTGCTTTTAGAATTTTCGGCGGATCAAGATTTACGGCTTTTCAAAAAACAAAAATCCATAGAGCCAATGCTGCTTCATTCCGAAGAAAATAAAAGGGAACTTATTTTGCATAGTCGAGATATGGTAAGTGTGCAAAAATTATTGTTTCGCGAACTTGCGGAAACAGGGATTTGTCCCGTAAAAATAGAACTTATGGAGCCGTCCCTTGAAAGTCTGTTTTTGGAGGTAGTGAAATGAGTGGATATATTGCTTTTATAAAAAAAGAATTTACGGAAAATATGAAGAACTATCGTTTCCTTATTCTGTTCGCAGTCTTTCTGATTTTCGGTATAATGAGTGCGTTTCTCGCAAAGTTTACGCCGGAAATATTATCGGCTTTAGCCGCAGATATGGAAATGACCTCTGAACCAGTCGCTTTGGACGCATGGAAACAATTTTACAAGAATATTTCAGGCGTTGGTTTCAGCGCATTTATCATTCTGTTTGGAAGCTGTTTGTCAAATGAATATTCTAAAGGAACATTAGTTTTAATGGTTACTAAGGGACTATCCCGTAAAGCTGTTATTCTTGCAAAATATACAGTAGCTGTCGCTCTTATGACAATCAGCTATTGGATTAGTTATGCCGCGACATACGGCTACACAGCCCTTTTATGGAACGATACCAGCCTTTCCCATGTTGTTTTCGCCGCAGTTTCCCTTTGGATCGTCGGATTCCTGTATTTAAGTATTTTGATGATTGGGTGTGTGATATTCAAGCAGACTTTCACAAGCATACTCTTTACGGGTGGTATTGTTGCCCTTATATCTTTGCTTGGAATGATTGAACCGATTGCTAAATTCAGTCCGTTCATCTTAACATCAAAAAATGTAGATTTGATTTCCGGCAAAGTCATTCCGGCAGAATTTGTGATACCGGCTTTTGTTTCATTCATTTTATCCATTTTCGGATTGCTGATTGCTATTCGGCTTTTCAATAAAAAACAGCTTTAAACAACGAATATCTTAATGTGGGGACATATCAATGATGATATTCAAGAACGTCTGAAAGCACAACTTATCAAAATTATCCGGCAATTCCGTTTTGTCAGGTAGGAGTAACAAAGATTAGAGTAGCCATTCATTCTGGGCTATGATAAAATATAGCATACATGAAAGAATTTTTGTTTATACTTAAATTAAGATGACAAGCTCTGCTTTGGAGGTGTTTTATGAATATTCAATTAAAGAATATTGGAATTATACAGGATTCCGCCATTGAAATAAATGGGTTGACAGTGATTACGGGAAAGAATAATTCAGGAAAGACAACGGTTGGAAAAGTATTATATTCTTTAATTGACAGCGTTGCCAACATGAAACAAAAATCCATTAATGATAGGTATAATTACGCTATTGACCAGTTGGAAAAGGCATGTGAATGCTTCCCATTTCATCTGATTATTAAGCGTGGGAGAGAATATATTGAAAATGAATGTATAAGGATTTTTTTTGCAGGTGAATATGAAGAGGAGATTTCTCCCGATAAAATTGATTTGTATTTAATGGATTTGATTCAGGAACTTAAATATTTTGAAATATCGGAGGACCCTTATAACTATATCTTGGAGAGGTTTCAACGCCCTTCTGCTTTTAGACGGGAAAACACTTTTGAAAAATTTGAGATTTATAAAGAGGAAGCAATTTCAATTTTGCAAAGAACGCAGGAATACATTACAAGCGATCCTGAACTCGTTAATTATGCGAAGCAATCGATCAATTCTACCTTGGCATTGGAATTTAACGGGCAAATTCAACCTGTGGCGTTGGAAAGTGCGAAATCATATATAGAAATGAATAATAATGGAGAGGCGTGTTTTAAGATTAACATTGAGAACAATGAGATTTCAGAATCTAATGATATTGTATACTGGAACTCTCCATACAAAACAGTTTTTTTTATTGATAATCCATTTGTTCTCGATGAACCTGCATTTCGC